>Ga0307514_10000402_pt1 | contig 97449 bp, 110 predicted proteins | sample 16_EM_MG_FD_203088 | JGI IMG/M metagenome (GOLD analysis project Ga0307514, IMG submission 203088) | Populus trichocarpa ectomycorrhiza microbial communities from riparian zone in the Pacific Northwest, United States - 16_EM | ecosystem: Host-associated > Plants > Roots > Unclassified | place... | reverse complement strand
AGTGTCACGACCGATCGACGCGCGAATCGTCTCTGCGCTCCCACGCTCGTTGGCACTGCGTAGAGGAAGTCTATTCGTCCGTTTGGGAGGCATTGGGTGGTCAATTGCTTAGATTGCAGGTTGTGTAAGTGTCACGACGTGTCTAAAAAAAAAAGGGGTAAAATTGAAATCTCGTGAGCGAAACGTATCCGGTTACTGAAAGACCGAGAATAGTGTAAGGGCACGTATGCCAGCGTCCGGCTAAGTAAGAGAATATATTATACTGGTATGGATACGGTTGCAAACGAGGTCAGAGTGATCGTACGTGTATATGTGTATGGTAAGATTCTCGGTAAGGATCATGATCCTCACGGGCAGTCTATTTAAGGTTGTCCCTTACCCGGCCGCATGCCGTGCCGGCATGCCAACCCTAACCTCTAGTCTAAGACCTCGCCGTTACAAGTAATTGGAACTGCGCCTGTTCTGACAGGAAGGAATTATTAAGGAAATAAGTATCTTAGGTTATGCAAAAGTATTTATACTTAACCTGGAGGCACCGCCCGAACAGGTAATTTCTGGAAGTCCGTTCTCAAAAGTGGATGCTAGTGATACTTGATGTCAATGTAGAGGTAAAACTGTAGTTAACGGTCTACGCCTCATGTGGACGGGCTGAATCATAGGGCTATTACACGCACAGGCTCACAAGCTGCCATGACATCATCTGTCGGTTTAGGCAAAAACCTCCTGGGCTGTATAAACCGTACAAGGGGAAATGACATGAAAAGCAACCATTATGCAATCTTGCTGGGTAAGTACTTGTACAAACTCATATGTTGGGTTACTGATTGACACCATACAATAGCCTTTCAGTGGATCCGGCGCGCAGCATAATAACGCCTCCCCTTGTTCAAGATAAGGAGGTGGTAAAACCCAAGGTAACTCCATATATGGCGAGCCAAGATCGAATGACCTAATACTGTTTGGTGAAGAGATGGAAAGAGGACAACTACCTGGAAAGTACACCCAATAGATAACATTCCTCCAGACCTGACTATGGATACTCTATTGACCCATTTCCTCTGCTCTCCAACCATGGACCTCAATTGCTCAGTATCTCTATTCCTGAACTCATCCAGCCAGGTGCTATCCAGTACTGCACTCACAGCTTGTTTGTCTCAGTGACAGACAATGTCGGAAATTATCAGGGTGCAAGAGCGAGTCCTCAGGTCTACACCATGATGGGGGCTTCCACTGATTGTATCGGGTATAGGTGTGAATTGTACAACTCAATCATGTAGTTCCATGTCATTCATTGTCCTCTAGCAAGTGAACTTCTCTGTAGATGGTTATACTTACAAAGGGTTTGCAGGGGAGAATAGTCAGAGCTCAGAGCAGGGCTTCGGCATCCTCTCGAGAATTGATCAGGCAGCTGGTTGTCAGTGGTATGTGGCATTCCCTCGGTAATAGCGCTTGGAAGTCTTCTTCTTAAACCACCTGGTCGACTGCGTGGTTGCTCTGTAGGCCGGCAGTATCAGTCCAATCGTGGTCCACTTCTCAGGCTACGCAGTCCACTTCATTGTAGACTCATTAGTGTGTATCACAGTACACTGCATCCAGGTGCACACATCCCTTGTTGGTAGCACTTGATCATGTACACATGAATATCTCGCTCATGTGAAATTATCATTTCTCCCTCGATGACCTCTCTATCATAATGCACTTAGATTGCCATGGTGCTTGGTAGGAATGTTACTTCGATGAAGAAGTGGATACTGGGATTCATTAGTCATTTGGGAGTGTACTTGTAACTTCCAATCCATCATGTAATCTGGTTGAAAACATCTTTCTTTTCCTTTGGTCATCCTACTACATCGCCCGCTGGCCAGTGACTACGCAGACGTGCTCTGCCTATTGAGGTAGTATTGTATGAAGGGTTGAATCTTGATCTCATATCCACAGGTTGTTGTATTGATTTTGTGCAAAGCGTTGAGCTTTCACTATTGGCATCGTCATAGGCGTCCGTTCCCATTTGTGACGCACTCATAGCGATTTGTACGCAGTAGGAAGCGGAAATTCCACCAGGCATGTGCGGGATGTGGTTGATTCATATCGAACACGTAAGTTTCATTGTTTGTTGTCATACTTACATTGATTGGAGGGCACTTCTTTTCACAGAAAGCCACTTGGTGTATTGCACATGCAGATTTTGGCATCTATGCATTTGTCTAATCGTAGGGTCTCAATGACAAGCTTCTGAGTGAAAGTTATTTGGACGATCGCTTCGTTACAGTGTTGGTCGAATATTCTTATCCATTGGCAAGAACCATCAGTGGAATATCCTGATGCATCGCGATGGACATTCGGTCGCATGATTCCACCTTTGGTTATTTATGCTGTGTAACAATCACTCTCGATTCTTTCGTACCTCGTTCGGTACCTCGTTCAGTCAGTTTATTGGTATGGTAAAGCCTCAGGTAATCCTGTTAACCACAATGTGTAGTTGTTTGGCAGTGATATTCTGCGCTGTGAGATCTGGGTCATCGTATGTTGGTAATTATCTTGACTGTCTCCCATTATGCCATTCGGCAGGCTTAACCACATGCTTGGTAGATATATTGGATGTCTTTCATGACAAGTGCGTTAGCTATATCCCTATCATTCGGTATCGCATTAGGCACATCTTCCGTTGGCACATTTGAGTCATTCAGTGTCTTGTCTCGAACTCCCTTGGGAACCCTAGTGTTCTCCTTAGGCATTGATCCAGCTTTGTTGATGCGTCATCTCTGTGGTGCATTTACATGTCTACTGGACTTCCATCATACGATAGGTGAAATTATCATGTTAGATCGTGGGCTGTGTTCACTAGGACCCCTCGGAGTGTCATTGTCAAGTCGATTGAAGGTGTGTTGGCCACCGCATCACCTGACGTTGTGCATATATCATTGTTCTCTAAGTCTACTAGTCGATTGAAACCGAGGTTCACTTCCTGCGGCCAGCCTTCCAAATTGGTGAATGTGTCCTATGGTGCAATGTTCCTCGACATCCAAGACAGCATTGGTTGTGGTAGGGGCTGATTGCGATTACGATATAGTCATCCCCCTCTTTTGCAAGACGTATCTCCACAGGTAAGTAATCACATCGAACTTTGCAGCAAACATCGATTGGAAGAGCTCGATTCCAAAGTTGATTCCAGTTATCACTGCTGAACGTACCTGTGTACATTCCAAGAGTCCAGTCTGAATCAGGATCTAATTTATCACGGTTTTCGGTAGTGTCACTACGAATCAAATATCACAATGCAGTCGATATGGTCATTGGCATTGTAGCTGGTATTGTAGTTTGGTACAGAATGGTCACTGCTATGTTGCTGACTCTAATGTGCGCATTCATTTGATAGTCTCATGCAATGTGATCGAAATTAAGTATACTAGATTGGGTAGATTTCCACCTAACTATCCATATGTTACCATATTCAATAATTGGATGTCAACAATCTCCAAGCAGCTCCGGGATGGGCATATTGGGACTGGTCAGCCCAATTCTGATAGTCTCAATGATTGCTTCTTTTAGTGATGTCATTCCTTGGCGTCGAATTGCTTCAAAACTCTTTGGCGTTCCACATTGCGCAGTGACTTTTCAATTATCATTCTGCTGTCAGGAATATAGCCAAACTCGTCCATCAATGTAGGTCAAAGAATAAAGAAAGCATGGAAGCGGTGCAAGGGAAAATCCAGAAGATCATGTCTTGAATGGTTTGACCACATGAAAGCCATGCCCGGGCATCCAGTTTCTCCTTTCAGGTGTCGCCAAGCCTGCAGCAGTCATTGAAGCGTCTCCTCACAGCTGCTCTTGTGCAACATATAACACTGCTTCTCCTTGCATATTATGTGTGCAGCATGGGTCAGGATCCGAACTTAAAACAGCCCGAATGATGGCGCCCAATATTGATTACTGATGGAGTACCCATTCCCCACACTGGCAGGGTACTACTACGACGACTTCAATCATTTCTAGACGATAGTCACATTTGGATGCTCCAAGTGTCGGTATGTGAGGACAGCAGGCCCAGAACAATGTTATTCAGAAAATCGTTTTTCGGCCTCTGAGATCTGCAACAATGATTCCACCAGTCCAGCAATGGATCAGTCCAAACCGGAACCGTCCAGTCCAGTCCAGGTCCAGTCCAAGAAATTTTTGGACTGGGATCGAACCGACCCCAGATGCTGACAGACTGGACTGGGCTTGGCCCGGACCGATCCCTCACGGTGTCCAGGGTTAGGGTATACTTTCCCGGTTATTCGTCTTTTAATGGGGAAAATATATCTCGATGGAGCCGAATATACAGACAGAAGTGGTGTAATTTCGATCAGAGTGGGTATTCGGGGGTGAGTGGTGATAAAAAGTGAGGATGAGTCATGTTTTAGGTAGTACTTGGCTAAAAAGCCATGTCAAAATTATATGCGTAAATGGATCGGTCCAGACCAAGCCCGTCCAGTCCAAGACTGCCAGTCTGTGGATCAGTCCAGTCCGACCTTCCCATTAGACCGGACTGGATTGAGCCCTACCGCGGACCGGGATCGTCTGGACTGGTGGAATCATTGATCTGCAATGCTTCTGCCATACTCAGTAATGCATTTCCTCCGCTCCACTGATACTCGGTAATCACATGGTGTCAATCGATTCTTGTCGTCGCCATGATTCTGATTCTGGAACCTGTGTCTTGCACAGACTGAATCATGTGGGCAAATTAGCCCAACTACCTCAACTGATTTCTGCTCATGTGTGAGATAGTCCAAATTCTTAACTGTAATCAGCATCTGCAGGTGTCTTGAATATTGAATCACTCATCTGTTCAAGCCGACAGTTGTGCTGTGTGAGAACTGATGTGACATACTGTGTCGCGATGCAATAACGCAGTGTCATAATGGTAATAGTTGCAGCACTGCGGATACCAACCGGTTCTTGTACTCGTGACCCTCCGCTTCAATGTCGATGATGCACCTTGTTTGCCGATTACTCTCTTACCTTTCTATGTCACTGCCGTGAATTGATGCATGCAGGGGTGCAAACATATTTGCTCTGGAGGCTGGTAGGAAATTGCACCCATTGAAAGTAATCAATGTCTCCTTGAACTAATCTGCATCGATCGTCTGTAATGTTTGACAGTGGTTAGGCCATGTCCTACAGGAGGATAATAGTCTTCATTGTGAACGAAGCGTATGTACACCAATTGCTCTAATACCTTATCCAATGCGATCAGTGACTTAATTGAATGATGGAGCGGCCAACGCTGTGTGTGTCACAGTGATGGTGCTCAATATCTTGTTCCAAAGGTGCTAATCTGAATTGTTGACTGCGTGATGTCGTGCGTCAAGAGATGAGTCAAATTGTCACCTTTTAATCCCATCAGTGAAAGGTAGTTGTTTATTAAGATAGCGATGATAGAGTAAGGCCACTTGTGCTGCCAGTCAGCCTGAACAGTACATGTATGGTATTGGTAGCATAACAGTTGCAAATGTGAATGAGAGTGATGGTAGATGTAGATATATGGGTAAGATTATCACTTGGAATCAAATGCTCATGGCGAGCTGACTAGTGAGAATGGCCAATACGCAGCCTGCGTCTGGTTACAGGTTGACCCTTGGGAACTGACAGATTCACTCTGATAATGGATTCACGCAGGGTTGATGATCCAATTCGATGTCATGCGATAAAACGCATTAAGTCAGTGGTCAAGGGAATTTGGAAATACAATTCGGCGCCGTGATCCAAGGAGTTTGAGACCCTCAATCATCTGAGTTTCAAAATACATTTTGAGGACATCATTATACCACAATGGAAGCTGCAATCAACCGACTTTTGAGTTGCTCTTGCAGGCTGCGCCGGAGTAAACCTCCAGATGAACCCTCAGATCCAAATGAAGTGCATTTAGAGAGACACACATGGAAGACATGATTGTCTCAACATCGAGAATGTAATTATGTGAGGTTGGAGATTGAACAGAAGGCCATGATGATGCAACTTTCACGCCTGTAATGGTCCGAGCTTGGATATACACTTGCAGGGAATGATGTTATACAATTGAATGCCATCAGCTTGTGAGTCACCTGAAGTACTTTCTGGCAGTCAATGGACGGTGCGCCTGGTGCTAACAGTCTTTTCTTCTGACAAGTAAGAGGCATGTATGCTATTGTGAACAGTGTATATTACGATTGAGCTTTCATCGAGAACCGGCTGATACCAGTCACTTCTGTAGGGTGCCACACCAGATGCTAAACCTAGCATCAGGGGTCGAGTCATAATTATGAGAATGAAGAGAAGTGACAATGAGTTGCGTGGATGCTCTACTGAGTGTGGGCACTCAGTGTATGCTGTACTGGGTGTCAACTGAACATCATGACATGGAGAGATGGAGAGGTATGACCTAACATTGGTTTCAGCAATGATGAAAGTAATGTTGATGAGACAGAGAGAGATGAGAACTATGTGGAGGATATAAGTGGTTACGAGAAATCAGTATGACATAGGGGATTCTTCCTGAAAGACCTCATAATGATGTCATTTCATGCCACATTGAGATACATGCCAGCGGTATTTGAGAAGGACAATTGACTGTCACACAAGATTCTCTTCAGTCCCAGATTCTCATCAAGATTTCCTGCATCTCCTGTCACTGCTCTCTTTGTTATCCTCAACTCTGCTATCACCTCAAAATTGAAACGTACGCCATTACTCTCTATCTCTGCATGCCATGATTGTGAGTTAACACTCAGTACAGTATACACCTCATACTTCATACACCTCATACTACATCATTGCAAGATTGATTGTCTCCTGCTTTCAGCCAGTCTGATAACTCTTGGCAGACAATTTTGTACACCATTGTCTACATTTCCTCATGTCCAAGTTACCCACTAAATAAAGCGTCCGCTACTGTCATGCCAGCATGCCAATCTACTGCATCCAGATTGACTGCTGACTAGTACTCCACAATTGTTGCTCCACCATTTCATGCCAATAGATCTGTAAACTCAATCCATACCTGACTCCCAGTGAATCTTGTACCTCACACATATTACAGACTGCATGTTCACATGATTACGGCATCGATGGGTATCTCCCAACTTACCCAACAACTGCCTGCACGAGCATCTCCAAACTTGCTTGAGGTCAGCAACAAAGTTCATCTTCAAATCCGGTTCATCACAAGCTTCAACTAAATACTGAAGAAAAACAGGCAGGTTTACGGAGATACCGTGGTTAAGTAGCTTAACAAAGTCCTGGGGAGTATATATTTATGATGTTAGGGGTTCACCCTGAACTGAATCTATCCGTCCATTGGATGGGTATGGATTCCTATCGTGTCAAGGAAGGATAGGCATTACACCAACATTTGTATATCAAGGATTGTCACAATCACCTTGCGCGGGGTATGAGTAGGACAAGTCTCGATTGCATCAGCTGAGACTTAATAGATTCATTCAAGCATACACTGTGGCAGCTGATTGTATTATGGAAAAACACTGCGAGGACGAAAGGGCTACAATCCGGCCGAGCATGATGCTTTCATCGACATTCGATTCTACATAGTAACTGGATTATGTCTGATAATACTGCATCAGCAAAAAATATTTCCGTCTGGGCGGAATGACTCCTTCAGATTGGACACTTTCCGTCGGAGCCGTCAGAGACACTCTGGTGGCGGATTACCCTCCTCCCGGCATCAATACTACGCATCGCATTGCATATTGCCCCCCGATCGCTTTTTCGCCAATTCTTGTCACTCCGTCGCTCTCCTATTTTAAACTTACGCTCTGGCGTTGTGGCCAACTGTGACCATACGTCGGAATGGATTCATTGCGTACACGCTTGCATCTGGATTGCAATGCGATGGGTGATGCTACAAAAATCTCTCCTCGGGTTTCTTCTACCTGCACGCACAACGCAATTATCTCGTTATTAATTATACAGGATTGCAAGGCGATGAGTGACGCTGCAAAGATCTCTCCTTGCATTCCTTCTAGCTGGGCGCACAATGCAATTCTCTCTTTACTAATTACACACATCATTCCAAGTCGCCAGATCTATGGGGCTATTGACAATCCATCACGCGTTCCGTCCGTCTTGAGTCCTACTACTCGTAGCTATCACTGGAATTACGTGCGCGCAGCCGATGAAGTTTCCCACGCTGAGAAACTTGCAACACAACGGCTGCCGGTGCTTTTCTGACTTGTACAGATTTCGAGATGGGATCCAAGTTACCCGAGTTTTCCGGTATTGTGGTGAGCGCCAGGGCTAACCAGTACTCCACAAAAGCTCTGTCCTCATTTTGGAGCTTGATTTCGAATAGTCGTTGCAGTTGCCACGGGAGATTTCCATTCAGCGCACCACAACACCTCCCTGGGCGTTGTTTTAGCCACACCCAGTCGTTCTGTCGATCCCCTCCGCGCCAGCTCTGCCTTCCTGTGCACCGACACATCCGAGAGATGCTTTCACCTTTCAAACCCTCCACTTCAACCTTAATACCATGGTAAATACAGAGCTCCATTGCTTGCAGTTGTTCATCCGATATATACGGCTTGTTATGACTCTTATGCGTTAAAAACTGCCGTGTGCCACCGCATGTTGCTCAACGGAGCATTGCGTCTTGCGTATTGTCGAGTAATGCTCTGTAGTCTTCGATCATAGCATCAGGATACTTTCCATCCTACGGGTTGTGAGGTCCCATGAATTCGGGCTTCACATATGACTGGTGGCTCAGGGGGGCAGCTAGATCAGTACCAGAAGGGAGGACATTGCAGGGGGCAGCGCTGTTCTCCCGACGCTGTGCTAGGACTTCAAGATTGAGTTCTCTGATTTGAAAGCAGAGGATGCGACGCTGAAAGGTGATTACTTGTGGCAGGTAGTAGAGATTGTGATTGGAGGCGTTCCAACCATCCTTGAGGTTTGTTTTATGTGCTTGTTCATGTCTGTCGGTGGAATACTGTCTCAAGGCTCTGTATCGATGAACTAGTTTGGCCCAATGTGGGATCAAGTCGATCTTCGGAAAGTTAAAGTCGGCATCTAACTTCTTGGAAATAGCTATACTGTGCCTAATTTAATCCTGCCAGGCATTCATTACGTGCAGCTTCTTGGACAGCATCCAAGTTACATCATAAGGTTCCTCCAGTACCTTTCGCTTCTTCACGAGGTCCGTTCTGAGGGCATTGGCTTTGGCGTTCGCCCTTTTGCCGGCTCGCCCATGTAAGAACACATCTTTGAGGTGTGAAAACGATGCAAGGCGTCCATCACCAACAACTCTAGTGTCTGTCAGAAACACCCGGGTGTTGCGAACGGCTCTGACGGCTCTGACACACCCTCGTTCCCTCTGGCAGAGAATTTCACGCTTCCCGTCGCCCAAGGGAAAGGTGGCGTTGCATACCGACCTCCATTACAATGCGCATGATATACGCACCATCAGAACGAAACGTGTGTTTCACTCTTCGCAAGAGCCGCAGTTATGCTGTAGCCATTTACACAACGCCAGGCGATGTTAAGGCCTTTCTTCGGGCGATAGCCACATACCGCACGCGCACTTGTGGTTGGTTTTCAGATTTCGTCACGTATTACAATAGTCTTCGCCTCGGCTACATTGCTTGCTGATGCATTTGCTTCGCAATTAACGTATTTTACATGTCTGAAATATACTGTCCAATCTTCACACTCTCGAGTACTATGCCCTCAGTCCTCCACATTTTGCGTTGATCCATTATCGGCCTGCGATGCTTCTTCCTTCGCATCCATATCCGCATCTTCGCTATTCTCGCACTCATATCCGTTCCCATCGCTGGTTCCCAGGTCAGTCCTGCACATTCTACGTAGATCAATCATCAGCTTGCGATGCTTCTTCCTCCACATCCGCATCCGCATCCGCATTGTCGCCATCCTCGCCCTCACACCCGTCGGTATTACGGATTCCCAGGTCAAACCTTGTGTGTTCCGTCCTGGGCTGTTGTCGCCGTCTGGCAGAGGGCATGGCATCGCGATCCTCGGTTTCATCACCTTCATCTTCATAAGCACAGCTGCCCCGTGGCATCCCCAAATGAAATTTGTCATCTGTGCAATTGTTGTCTATCGGGATGTTGGGTCAGTGCTTCCGTTCTCAGGCTCCCCAAGCGCCACTCCGGAGGCCAAATAACCAAGAAGCATAGCGTTGTCAACACGCGCTGCTTCCACACTGATCACCACGGCAGGCGTTGGGTTCTCCGCCTGTTGGATCTGACGCTTGACTGTAGCAAGACTGTTGTTATACGCCCTCTGTTGGTAGCTCTCTAGTAGTGTGTTCCAGGTATGCATCAAGAATGTATACGTGTCTACAACGTCAGACCAATTTAACAACTTGCGACCCATTACAGCATAGCAGGATGCGAGTTTACCACCGTCAATCCTGTGGTTGAAGTAGTTCGAGCGATCAAGTCTGTCCACTTTCAGCTTTGACTTGGAAACTTTCGGATAAACATGATTGTTCTTTTGCCACTCTAGGACAGCATGCGGCAACACGGTGCATGTAAACATGATCAGTGACGAGGGTATATGACTGTCCTTGTCGTGAATCATGGAATTATAAAATCCATCAGCATACTTACCGCGGTTATTCGCTAGATGATAAAATTCGATGTACATATACCGCGGGATTGCATCGACCAGGAAGTAAAGTGGACGCTAGCCATTCGTTATCAGCTTTCGACTCGCTCTGTGTTAGATTTGGACTGCTTACACCACCTTCCACACGCTCTGCAACCGGAAAACGATACATATTGTCCACCAGAAGGGATTCAATGAATCCCACACGCTCTGCGGCGGATTCAAAGCGGTGGAGTTCATAACGCTCTGCAATGTTGTCCCTTGCTGAATGAATATAATGGGATTTAACCTTATCGACTTTTGCGCAAACCTGGTACCGGTTAGAGCATGTAATATCCAGCGTAGGCCATTGATTCAGCATACCTCTTTCGAAATCTACTTTTTGCGTGCCTCAAAAGCTATGGACCAAATGTTGTTTTGTGGCATAGCAGTGTTCCAGTACTTCTCTAGTAACTGGCAGGGTGGGGCTTCAGCAATTGCTTTCGCAATGCGTCGCGTTGCATAACTTATCATGTCCAAGTCGCTTGCACTTATAAACGGCCGTCTGTTTCACATGTAGAGCTCCAGGAGTCGGCCCGTTGAAGTACAAGACGCGTCATGTCCGAGTGACCAACTCGATGGATGCTGTGACTGCCTGAGACCATTGATCGAGGTGTACAGACCGCCTGCGGTTGCAATTGCCACTGCCTCAGGGTCTGATTCGGCTCGGTTGCTTGCGTTCGCAGTGGATTTGCAATGATCGCGTGGGCTTCTGGATTCGGGATTGGGGTAGACAGGTTTTCAAGACCGCTGAGAGGAGTCCGAGTGCTAGCAATGGTGGATGCAGGGCTGGCTTCTCAATCACACGTTTAGTCTGTCTGGATGGTTCCACTTGGAACTGCTGTGTTACGACTACTTGTACCCAGCGTGGTGGTTGGAGTAATTATTGAATGTCGCTCTGTCGCTGAGAGGGTGAAATTCACACATTCAGTGATATCTGCAACGCGAGCATTGTTCAGCGAAGATAAGGGGGTGGAGTTCTGACCTTGGATTGTAGAGGGTGCGGAACTCCCTTCTTGAGCGGAATCACTCCCGCCAGCCGGTACGGAAACGCTTCTCTTAGCAGGCAGAAGTTGAGAATTTCCCGAATGCCCACCCTTTTGATTCTGACAATTAGGCAACCTTCGAACATTTCACACGACTGGAGTGGTGTCATGGTGAGGTCTCTGGGAAGGCATATTCAGATATAGATGTTCGACGTCAGAAGGTAGGAATAATATCCTCTGCATACATATGCAATGGCAGGCAAGGTAGACTCCAATTTAAGCTACCAAGAACGCATTCGACGAAAATGGGAGGCGTAGTGTTGACCGCGCTAGTCTGTAAACTCTGACAACAGTCGGAGACGAAATCCCTTCAAACGCATTCAATAATGGGGTTAACAGCAATCAGATTACACTCAGATTACACTGAGGATTGGTATTCACTGTTAGAGCGAAGTCTGAAGGTCTATTTGCACCGCTTGAAGGGTGTTTAAGCCATCATGGCGTGATTATCATCGTATTGCACTCATTCCTGGCACAACACTTCGAACCATCGATTGTGTATATCTGAATCTTCCCATTGGAAATCGCACTTTGGCAGAGCTAAAAGAATCCCAAAACAATCAATGAGGTATTCTTTATCCTGTGACATCAGTTGCATATGCGTTTTCCACTGCTAGGCGTTGGTAGCCGGGTTGGATGGTTGCAAAGTTGGGACAACTTGAGAACTACTCAGTTTGCTCCGAGATGCACGAGGTCTGAGAGGTAAAAGTGTTATGAGATGGCAAAGCGACGCTCAGCGTCCCATGCTCCTCTCACTATGTGTACTCAATCTCATGTCGAGGGTCATTCATTGATGAAGTGCCTGGTGTTTGTGCAACAGGATGGCTGGGCTGTTTTGTGTTCATTAGGCAACAAAACGCAGGATATGAACCAAATCGCAGGAATATCAGTATATATATTTCTTCTTCCCACCTACACTTCCATGCTCTTTTCGTCCCGTATTAATCACACTGCCAGCAATTAAACACACCGCCAGGATCCTGAACTATCTCGACATCATGTGACTTGCACACCCCAATGCCTCTCGTTCCAAAACACACACGATAACCAACACCGCATTATATGTTCACTCTGGGCTTCCGTCCGCTCCGTTCAACTGTATCATAATGCTATCGCCTCGGATGTGGATTCATTTTCAACTCACAGGCATGGCACCAAAGAGCCACCGCAAAGGACCGGGGTAGGCAACTGCTGTGGTATAAACACTGAGATCGGTTATAAATCAACGCCTGTGGTTGGATCGGGACCATATACAGTGAGTCATCTCGGAACGCATCTGTGGACTCGTACGGTTATACAATGTTTGCGGCGTCAAGGATGAGAGAGCCTGGGCCCTCTTTTATGATATAATCATTCTTGATCCAGTCATGACTCCCCACTTTTCACAATTCCAGCTGATGTGGCCCAACCGCAGAAGCAGGAGTTCACCTTGTCGGGAGTGGTGGGCAGCGTTCCGCTCATATATGGGGCAAATGTTTCTAAATTCCGCTATCAAATGACCAATTGGAGGTGGGACAACACCCGTAGCTTCGGGGATCAAGTTGATCGCTCCAATCCACTGTCAACTGGCTCGGGAAAGGTTAAACTCACCGGCGAGCCTTTCTGTTGGTACAGTAGCAATGATCTCAGTACAAAGATTGAGCTACCAAGCTGCCGGCAGTACAAGCCAGGCAACTTCCTGGCTGTTGGACCACTGAATTGGGATGAGATAATCAACGAGGATGATGACAATGAGAACTGGGCAGATGCCGGTGGGCCGAGAGGTTGAAGGAGCTGTCCTGGCTATGGCAATGACATTGACAATGGCGAAGGTGAGGAGGACACGCAGGGCGGTAAGCAAGAGTCCGCAAAACGGAAGGGAACAAAGGACGGGAAGGTGACAGGGAAGGGGAAGGGGAAGGGAAACAGTAAAGGGAAAGGAATTGTTAAACAAACCCCAGGGGGAGATGATATCTCTCGTGCCTTTGGTTGGCAGTTGTAGATGGAAAGGTATGAGGCAGACTCAGACACTGAGCACTAACTAGGGGGGGTATATTTAAAGCCGGAAGCATCGCCCGCAGTCTCAATTTCCTCCTCCGATGATACCGACTCTACTGTGAACTCAGACAGCGAATATCACTCAGAACTTGATCCTGATGTGGATATGCATGTGAAGGATGATGGGGACGCACCGGATTGCGTTGATTTAGATGTCAATGTGGATATGAAAAGGGATGGTGACGATGATGTGGAGGAAGATGGAGAGGAGTTAGATGAAGAGAAGGAAGATGAGGAGGAGGTGGAGGAGGAGGATGAGGATGGGGAGGAGCATAAGGACAAGGATGATGGCAAAGAACCTTGGACAATTGGCCAGGGAGAGATCGTAAATACATCAGCTGACGATGCTGAATACCATGGTAGACAATGAGCCAACCGCCCTACCTGAGCAAGGCCAGGAGATGTGCGAGTATACCCCACGGCCACAACCTCCAGTGCCTGCCCCACGGCCACACACTCCAGAGCCTCCCTCACGACCGAGAACTCCAGAGACTCCTACCATCAGTGGGCTAGAGTTTATTGGGCTTGTGACGGCGCAAAAACCTTGCCCAGCGGCACCAACTCTGCGAGAAGCTGAGGCAGCCGGCAACACCTCAGATGTCAATGTTGAGCAACAGCTACTCGGGGAATCGGCAGGCGGCGACAGTGATCCCGCTGCCCATCTCCCGGATGTCCCTCCGTGCGATGTCTGTTAGGGGTTTTCCAGATAACAGCGATAATGGTGCTTGCATTAGTTATGTGAGTACATGTCACGGAGTTACTCTCGGAATAGTCACGTGATGTGCATAACAGCTATTCATGACGCGCATACGTAGCCAGTCTTATATCCCTTAGCAGGGATACATAAGAATCGCATGTCGATTGAATAAGTGACCAAGAACGGTTAGCGGAATCACTTAAGATGATGCAATCATGTCGCTGTCGCGGGAAAGCCTGCATTAGCTGTGCGCATGATTTTCAACCACATTCACTTTATCTGATACTAGCGGGACTGTTATCAAACACAACAGTTGATTGTCAATATGCGATTAAGAGGGATCATCACCTTATTGCCAAAGGCGACCAGGGTCCGTAGTGCACTCCCCGGCCAAAGAGGTTGTCTCGGTCTGAGCATGAAGTAACTGAGGGGTTTATCACGTCGGCTGATGATATGAGGCCGGAAGCAACCCTGCTCATTCGTTTGAGTTGGAATGCATTGCAACGTCAGACTCTTGTGAGCTGACGTGTCAGGATCTACGTTGGCATAATATCAGTTGGTCGCCGATTAAATCCATGACGCACGCCAAACAACCTACAGGGTGAGGCATTAATTTGCGTTAAGCACTGCCGACCAAGACCAGCAGATGTTCCAACTATTGCTGCAAACGGATTGCGAGATGTCTAAGTTCAAGTTTCATCTGACGCACTGCATAACGCAGAAATCGAGCAATGGATGGCCCGATTGTTATCAGGAGCGATAACGCTTTAATACCGCATTGTCGTAATTACGTATCACTTATCAGTTTAGTCATAGCGTTGAAGTATGGGCGTACAAACCCTCGAAGACGAATATAAGAAGATGGCATCTTTTCGGAGATGAGCATACAAAGCACAAGCAGCAATCCATAGTCAACAATCAGAACGCCGAAGACGATCTTAAAATATTATTAAGAATTCTGTGTACATTACTGTCAGAATTACTTCCTTCATACATTTCCGTGACCAAGCGGTTTATGTCTGGAAAACACTTGACAGCATCGGAATACGCTCTTCAACAAGTAGTCGGGTTATTCAGACATTTGCTTACTCAATTGGAAGAAGCACATATACCCCACATCTACCGAGTGGTTTTTCGTTTCTGTCAACTCGAGAATATCGACTGCCTGGTGTTGAGGTATCTGAGAACCGGCGCACTACCAGTCGAGGAGTGGGCAGAAGAGTGGTTTTTCGACGGGGAAGTTAAGTCTACATCTACCTCGGAGATGGAGACTGCAGACGTTTTGATTTCGGACGCTCTTTGACTAGTTACACAAGAGGTTCAGTCTCGGGACGAGATGAGGAAAAGAGTAATTAGATCGGCGGTTGTACTTAATTCAATAAATATTGTATTGATTATTGGGATTAAGCACTCCGGTAACAATGTCCCTCTCCCAGATGTCGCACTCCCTGAGGCGCGCCCAGCTGGCTCGGTAGGTGGGGAGTGAACCAGTCCTCGCGTTGAGTTTGGGTTAGAGTCTGGTTCTTGTCTTGTGAGTTTCCTTTGCAGTTATCAATTCATCTCAGGCACTGATGAAGGCACGCGTGTAGGTGTTTTGTTTGTTTGGGTTAGGGTTGTGGACTTGTTCGTTTCCTTTGTTTTAATGTATATGTCTCAGGCATTAATTATTATACTCATCGCGAGGTTTTTGGATTGCTCAGGGTTTTTATTTTATTTATTCATAGTATTCTGGGACATTGTGCATGCAGTGTTTTTTGCAACTCCTGGCGTGATTGTGTTGAGGCTCAATAAATCACTCGAGTATCGTGAACTTATACCAACATCAGACTGCTCAGGCCCAGCACCAACTTTCGTTGCTGTCTCCAGAGAATTCTCCATTCCTTCTGTGTCATCGACAATGCCAGAGAAGATCACATTCCGTTGCTCCGAATTATCATGCCGAATGAAGTTCACCTCTCACAGCTGGCGACTAAAAGATATCAAATTACACCATCCTGAACACCTTCAAGTGTGCAAAGAATCTGACTGTTCGCAGCTCGCCCCAGCTGGTTGAACCCGCTCAGCATCTTGAATTCTATGCTAACAAAGATTCAGTCGAAGACTTGGACTCGTTTCCCCACCTTGAACACGTTCAAAATAGCGCAGACTCGGAGTTTCAACCACCGCCACCTCTGCTGCTGCCGACAGAAATCTACCCCGCCATCTGTACTCCGCTGAGCGATTACATCGCTGAGCCATGGGAACATTACCCTCAGGGTTGCCTTGAGACGAACCTACAGAACAATCCCTACTACCCGTTTGCGACGCGTGAAGAGTATAAATATATCCAGTGTGGGATCAAGAAAAAGGGTATGAAGACGGACTATGACAAGGTGCTGAAGGAACAACACACCGCTCTCCATTTCCCAGGGTTCAAAAATGGGAATAGCAACCAGAAGCTATTGCCTAGCATGGCAGATGATCAGGCTCTCGGGGAGTGGGAACTGCACACTCTGAAAGATATGAGATGGAATGACAATCACCAACAGCCTATCAAATACTGGAGTCGAGACATCATCAAGAGCATGAGATGGCTGATGCGGCAACCAGCCTACGCCGAGCATCTTATTTGCGCCCCTCAGCATTGCTTTCACAGCGATACGCCACCAAAACGCCTCAATACTGAAATGCACACTGTGGACCGCTGGTGGGAGCCACAGGTAAGCAGTGATAACCGAGGATAATAACGTGCTAATCAAGCATAACGCAACGCTCGGACTGGCGTATACACTGCCTCCCTGGATCGTGATGTCCAACGGGACACATCTCTCGAATTTTGCTAGCAACAAGAAACAGTGTCCTGTATATATGACAGTTGGCAATCTATCTTCGAAGATCTGCTAGATGCTCTCAGAGCTTACCGTGGTAATGGTCGCTGTCCTGCCGATTCCAATCAAGAACAGCAATATTCCTCAGAAGAAGCTGGTTGAGTAACGACAAACAAACCGAGAGGTGCAGAACGAAGTACTCCGGCAGGTACTCCAGCCTCTCCCGTTCAGACACAATTCCAACGCCGAGAGTGGGAATTACAATGTTCCCTGTGTAGATGGCAACTTCAGGTGTTGCAAACCGGTTTTAGCAGCATGGCTTGCTGATTGCCCTGAGTATGACGAGCTACATCATCTCGAGCGGGATATCTGGTTCTAGTCCGAGTGTCCAAAGAACGAAGTTGGAGATTATGTCCCTCCTGACATGCAACACCCCCGGCGGGATCTCAACCTTTATTGAACGCTCTGCGATGCTAACCGCAAGGCAGCTGATGCTGAACTCTTGTCGCGCTTTGTCCAATGAGAATTCAATGTGTTTCGACATATTCCCTGTATGCTGAGCGACCTCCCACAGCGTGACCTTCTTCATATAATGCGGATTGGCATGCTTGACTACCTCCAAAAGTGGATTTTCCACCTCATGAAGATGCACAAACAGCTTCATAAGTACAATGCAATCTGGTTATCCATGCCTGCTTACCACGACCTCACACCAAAAAATAAGTCATATGAGGAAGTTTCTCAATGGAATGGGAAGGAGATGAAAGAAATGAGCCAGTACCTGCTTGGAGTTGTAACCCAGTCTCTACAAGGCGGAAGCCCCGCTCAGCGTCCCATATTCAATCACGCAATGAATTGCACACGGGCATTGTTAGAATTCTATATGTATGCACGTTATAAGTCTCACAATGATGCAACATTGAGCTATATGGAGGACGCGTTGGATCGTGTTCGCACCTACCAAGATGTTTCCTTACTCAGACGAGCCGGCAAGAAGGCGAAGGCCAAACCCAACACCCTGAGAACGGAACTCGTGAAGAGGGGAAATGTAGTCGAGGAAACACATGCTGAATCTTGAGTGCAGTCCAAGAAGCTGCGCAAAATCAATGTCTGGCAGGATTATATCAGTCACGAGATAGATATTTCCAAGGAGTTTGATCCCGACTTCAACATTCCGAAGATCCACTTGAGGTCTCATTTGGTCGCACAGATTCGTCGATACGGAGCATTAGAACTGTGTTGTGCCGAGGGTCATGCTCAAGCACATAAAACCAACCTCAAAGACGGTTGGAACGACTCCAATTACCATTTCAACTACCAGCTGCAAGTAATCACCTTTCAGAGTCGCATTCTATGCTTCAAAATCACAGAGCGCAATCTCCAAGCCCTCGCTCAGCGTCGGGAGAACAGCGCTGCACCCTGCAAAGTCCTCCCTTCCGGTGCTGATCTGGCTTCCCCCCTGGGCTCTCAGTCATATGCGAAGCCCGAATTCATAGGGCCCCAAAACCGCCCTGATGGAAAGCATCCTGACGCTATGATCAAAGACTTCAGAGCATTACTCAACAATATACAAGACGTAACGCACCACGTGGCAATATACAGTGGCATGCAGGGGTTAATCAAACATAAGAGTCGGAAGAAGACATATCAATTCGATGAACAACTGCAGGCAATAGCGCTCTGTATTTACCCTGGTATTGAGGTTGAAGTTGAGGGTGTAGATGGTGAACGCATATCTCAGATGTGTCGATGCACAGAAAGCCAGAGCTGGCGCCAAAGGGATCGACGGAACGACTGGGTATGGGTAAAGCAACTTCAGGGGAGTTGTTATGGTGCGCTGAATGGGAGTCTCCCGTGGCAACTGCAATGACTATTCAAAATCAAACTCCGAAACGCGGATGGAGCATTCATTGAGTACTGGTCAGCCCTGGCGCTCACCACAATACCTGAAACCTTGGGTAACTTGGACCCCGTCTGGAAAATTGTACAAGTGAGAGGAGTACCGGCAGCTGTTGCTTTACAAGTTTTCAGTGTGGGAAATATTTTCGGCTGCTCGCACATCATTCCAGAGATAGCTAGTACTGGTAAGACAGGAGCCGGACGTAACGAGCGAAGGATTGTCAATAGCCACATAGATCATCTGACTTGGGATGATGTGTATAATTGGTAATGAGTCAATTCCATTTTGCTCCCAGGTAGAAGGAACGCGAGGAGAGACTTTCGCAGCGACACCCATCACCTTGCAATCCAGTATAATTACTTGGGAGAATATTCCGTTCTGGGCGCAGGTAGAAGGAACGTGAGGAGAGATTCTCGCAGCGTCACCTATGGCATTTCAATCCCGATGCAAGCGTGTACCGAATGAACCCATTCCGACGTATGGCCACAGTTGGCCACAACGCCAGAGTGATCGTTTATAATAGGAGACTAACAGAACGAGAAGACACAGTCAAACGGTGATCAGAGGGCGATATGGAACACAACGGATTGTATTGACGCCGGGCACGGAGTAGTACGTTACCGCGGTATATCTGATGGCTCTGACGGAGAGCGTCCACTGCAACGGAGCTATTCCGCCTAGACGGAAATATTGTTTGCTTATGTCCTCCATGTAGCTGAATGTTGCGTCCTGATGAGATTTATATTGAGCATACATATAGAATTCGAACCATGCCCATGTGCACTCAATTGCGCGATTGAATATGGGACGCTTAGCGGCGTTCCCGCCTCGTAGAGAATTGGTTACAACCCCGAGCAGGTACCGGCTCATTTCCTTCATCTCCTTCTCATCTGATATCACTTGTACCGCTCAGGCCTCGTGCATCTCGGAGCAAACTGAGTAGTTCATAAGGTGTCCCAAATGTGCAACCATCCAACATGGCTACAAACGCCTAGCGGTGGAAAATGCAGACACAACTGATGTCATAGGATAGAGAATACGTCATTTTTCGCTTTGTGATGATTTTGCCTCTGCTAAAGGGGGATTTCCACCGGCAAGCTGAAGATATACACAATCGATGGAACAAAGTATTGTGCCAAGAATGAGTGCAATACGATGCTATTCACACCAAGAAGGCATAACCACCCTTCAAGCGGTGCAAATAGACCTTCAGACGTTGCTGTTACAGTGAATATCAATGCTGAGTTTAGTATGAATTTGATCTAATGGCAGTTAACCCCATGATTGAATGCTTTTGAAAGGCTCTCGTCCCCGAGTATTGTCACGGTTTAGAGTCTAGCAGAGTCAACACCGCGCCGCGCTTTGTTGTCAAATCCCTCCAGGGTCGCTCAAAAAGGAGTCTACCTCGCCTGCTGTTGCATATGCATTCAGAGGAAATTATGCCTGCGGTCTTATCTGCAAACATCCGTATCGGATAATGCCTTCCCAGTGCCCACACCTTCTCCCCTCTCCGGTGGTAAGAAATATTGGAAGACTTGTTAATCGTCAGAATCAAGAAAACCGTGGGCCTTCGGGAATTTCGCAACTTCCCACTGCTAAGAGACCTGTTTCCGTCCCGGCTGGCGAGAGGGATTCCAATCAAGGAGTGTGTTCTGTAGCCTCTACATTCCAAGTTCAGGACTCCACCCCCTCATCTTCGCTGAACAATTCTCGTGATGACGATATCACTCAATGTGTGACTTCCACCCAGTCTGCTACACAGCGACGGTAAATGATTACTCCAACCGCCACCCTGGGTACAAGCAGTTGTAACACAGCAGCACCCAGCGGAATCACACAGACAGACTGAACGCGTTGTGTAGTATCCAGCCCCGCATCCGGCATTGCTCGCACTCCCACTCCTCTTAGCGGTCATGAAAACCTGCCTACCCCCATCACGAATACAGAAGCCCCAGGGATCCTTACAAATACACTGGCGACGTGAGCAACAGAAAGGAATCAGACACCAAGGCAGGGGCAACTGCAACCGCAGGCGGTGTCTACACCTCGATCATTGTTTTCCGGATGTCGCAGCATCCCTGGATTTGGTGACTCGGACATGACGCATCTTGTATTTGCAACGGGCAGGCTCTTAGAGCTCTCCAGGCGGAACAGACGGCCGTTTATGAGTGCAAGCGACTTGGAGTCTGTGAGTTGTGCAATGTGATGCGTTGTGAAAGCATTAGATGAAGCCCCACACTGGTAGATAATAGAGATTTACTGGAACATCGCAATGCAGCAAAACAACATTTGGTCCATAGCATTTGAGGGCCGCACAAAGGAGATCTTGAAATAGGTATGCAGAAGCTTCGGCCCATATTGGGTATTACACGTTCAAACCGGTACCAGGCTCGCGCCCAAGTCGATAAGGTTAAATCCCATTTTACTCAATGAGCAAAGGAAAACATAGCAGACATTTATGATCTCCACCGCCTGGAATCCGGCATAGAGCGTGTGGAATTCATTGATTCCCTTCTGGCAGACAATAAGTATATGTTTTCTATAGCTGAGTCTGTGGAACGTGGTGTACGCGGTCCAAATCCAATGCAGAGCGAGTCAAAAGTTGCTAACAAATGGTTAGCGTACACTTGACTTCCTGGCGGGAGCAATCCCGCGGTTTGCCTACATCAGATTTTATCATCGGGTGAATAACCGCAGTAAGTATGCTGATGGATTTTTTAATTACATGATTGACGACAAGGACAGTTGTATACCCTCGCCACTGATCATGTCAACCTGCATCGCGTTGTGCCATGCTCTCCTGGAGTGGCAAAAGAACAATGGTGTTCATCCGAAATCTTCCAAGTCAAAGCTGAATGCAGACAGACCAGATCGCTCAAACTACTTCAACTGCAAGAATGACAGTGGTAAGATCATATCCTGCTGCACTGTAGCAGGTTGCAAGTTGTTAACCTCACCTGGCGTTTCAGACACATATACATTCTTGATGAATACCTGGAACACACTACCGGAGAGCTATGAGCTGCGGCTGTATAACGACACACTTGCCACAGTCAAGAGTCAGATCCAACAGGCGGAGAACCCAACAGCTGCGGTGTTGATCAGCTTGGAAGCAGCGCCTGTTAATAATGCTATTCTTGTTCACAATTTGACCTGCGAAGTGGCACTTGAGGAACCTGAGATCGGAAGCACTGACCCAAACATCCCGACAGACAACAATTGCACAGATGATGAACTGCCATTCGGGATGCCAGGGGGCAGCGGGGAGTTCGAAGACGCAGGTGAGGAACACGACCCCATCCCAACTGCCAGCTGGCGATGAATGCCCACCACTGAACTCGACAGGTTTGACCTGGGAACCAGTAATGTCGACGGGTATGAGGGCGAGGATGGTGATGACGAGGATGCGGATGCGGAGGAAGAAACATCGCAAGCTGACAATGGCTCAATGCAGAATGTAGAGGACTGAGCGCATAGTAGCTTTGACCTGAGAACCAGAGATGTTGATGCATATGAGGGCGAGGATTGCCACCATGCGGATGAGGAGCAAGAAGCATCGCAAGCCAATGATGGTTCAACACAGAATGTGGAGGACTGAGGGCATCGTACAAGAGAGTGTGAAGATTGGAAAGTATATTTCAGACATGTACAATACGATAATGGCAAAGCAAATCCAATGGCAAGCAATGTATGTGAAGCGAAGACTGTATTGCAATAAGTGACATACGCTCAAAGCTAAACATCAATGAGAGTGCTGCATGTGGCTATCGCCCGAAGAAAGGCACAAACATCGCCAGACGTTGTGTAAACGGCTAGTGCATCACTGCAACCTCTGTAAAGAGTGTAACATACATGTCGTTCTGATAGTGTGTGTACGTCACCACATTCCGGATCCAAACTAAAGGAAGCATGACGCCGGAGCGGCGACTGTAATAGATAATGCGACGTGTCACAAGAATATGAAGCATGATATAATGGCCGGCACAAGTGAGGTATGGATTGCTACCCATCACTTGGGCAACGGGTCGCATCTAAGTCTCAGTCAGAGGGTACGAGGTCCCGCTCGAGCTGTCAGAGCCGTCCCGATCACCTCGGTGTGTCGGATGGAAACTAGGGTTGTTGCTGCTGTGAGCAGACGGGTTAGTCATTGACCATTATGCATGTACGTTGGATCGAGAAAAGGACATCATATGTTAGGTTGCATTATCCTGGCACCCCTCTTCTATAGGAAACAGTCCTAGCTAAAGCATAGGGTGACAGATAGATGATGAAGTTGCCGGTAGATATGAAGCCAGAAGCATCCTCGTACACTGGCTTGTGATGGAATTGAAACTGCAACAATACGACTTACTATAGCATGCATGCGTACGTGTCATTTAGTTTACATTGGCATAGTATATCTTGGTCGCTGATTAAATCTATGGCACAATTGTACAATCATATTCATGTCCAGAATGCGCATTATGACGAATTGGCGATATGTGTTCCAATTACTGAATCACACAAGTGCAAGATATCCATGTTGAAGTCATGATCCGATATATGTTATCGTGCCTGTGTGTCCTGATTCTTATCAGGTGTGTATACTGTTAATGCAGCACCAGCAAGAACACAATAACGAAACGGATTCATGGCAATCTCTACTTTGTGCGGCTAATTGGAATTTAAGACTCACAGCACCAGGCTTCCCAATAGTCTGTCCCGTCGGGGCAAATGTAAGCCCCGGATCAGATGACAACTTTCGCTCCAAGTAAACTACGGACTGTTTAGGACTAGGGGAGCAGAGCCACGGATGTACAGAGTGTAGGGCTCTACAGTCTAGCACTGCGCACTGCGCATGGTGATGGTATAATACAAACATGATAACATACAACCAAACAAGACCCTCTGCTCACTACCAAGCCTCCTCCATTCACAACTGTAGCTCCTCCGCTTCCGTCTGCATGTGAACCCTTGCATCATCAGGCACCCAGCTGCAGGATTCAGATGCATCCAGAATTTGGAGTTCGGATAGACCTTGCTTCGTATCCTAAAACCGCATCCTGAAACTACAGTCATCTATATCAGGCCCTAGGTATTATGATTCCATACTGGGAAAGACCAGGGCTCCGAAATACATACCCCGGACGGGACCGTCATTCGAGGCCCAGAAAAACACCAGTCACTCTGGACAGTTGGGAAGCCTGCACATCACATTGCTATTAGATTCATCCAAATAAATTATATATTTGAGTGAGTAACATTCCAAGATGTTTCTTTTAAGAGACAACATTGTTCCGGCAATGAAAAGATCAAGACCTAGCAGTGAAACATTCCAAATGCCCTCTAGCAAAAGAAGACCTGAATTTCGTATTCTGTTTTTATGATACCTATATCTATGTATAAAATCTATTAGCTTTCTGTTGGGCCAGCCCAGAACAGTCGGTGAAAGTATTCCAGGGAATGACCATCACCTTCGAAACGAAAACGACATAATTGTATACCCTCTGGAAACAAATATCACCTTCACCTGTAATAACCAGTATATTTCTGCAGCCCAAACCTTTGGGTGGACATCATCCATTATTGGGCTACAACAGGGGTGAATTATGATAATGATAATTGCTGAGTACAAGTGGTGTTAACAACAATGGATACCAATACAATTAAATTGAATAATGTTCATTCAGAACGACAAGGTCAAATTGAGGTTTCAGGGAGCACAACCGACTCAAAGCGCCTATCAGAGTCACCATCAGGAGGTTTCACAGGATATTCTCCTAAAGTCCTGCCAGGGAGTGTTATTGGAATGTGAACCTGAGGGGAAGAACTTCCCTATAAAGTCACCGAAGCAAAAGAAGAAAGACCTAGCTGTAGAGTATGTCAAGGGACAGAAGCTGGTGGTTATGTACCATAAAACTCAAACAGAAGGGATTGAAGCATCTAAGATTCAATGCAGACAACCAGCTGGTATGTGTCAATGTTGTTCCTGGCCTACAGATGGCAATGCAGGTCACATTGCTCTACATATTTTCGGGTGGATGCGCCTAGCAAAAGGAACCGCACCTGTTTCACAACGAAAGCATTATTAAGGACATTAGTGTCTAGAGCTGTGGAAAAGAAGTCATACTTAACCTCGAGGCACCCCCTTAACATTCAAGACCCTAGAGTAGATTGACCTAAACATGTTTACATCTTATCTCATCATTCAATGAATATATAAACTCTATTTTGTCGTTCGGAGGGTCTCACTTGCTCTGACCGAGATTTCGTGGATTGAATGAACTTGTCTGGGTCTATAACTTGAAGTGGTTTTATAGGGCCTCTCCTGATTCTTACTCTTGGCGAAACGAACCTCATCTTTCTCTTCAATTCTGTTGTGATGCCGCTAGTGGTATAGCGGAGTCTTTGATGGTGTGCTCTCTGTATTCCAGCTCCATTGATATGGAACAATGGCATCTAAAGATATGTGTATTTCAATCTGGTCTACATCGGTGTGTCCAGGTGCTCTGCCGATCATGATTCACTACCATCTGTGGCCAGATTGACCATATGTAAATATAGACAGTAAGATGAGAAATGAATGCCATATTGTGATGAGGCGAATTTTGTCACTGATACAATAATGAATAAGACAAGATGAAATACTGTGTCATTATGTAAGATCCACTACTGTGAGAATATGGCTCCAAGTCTCCCACAGGAATAAGCTGCGATCTCAGCTGCTCTGAAAGTCTGCTTTGCAGCTGTGTCGCCGTCCCGCCAGGTTTTGATGTCTCTTACAAATGTGCATAGAGGTTACTGAAGCCAGACAATCAGACTATGCTCCACTTCAAGTCTTGTAGTATCCTGAATTCACCTCTAATACTGCTGATACATGCAGATGCACCTGAGAATTCCCTTGCAGAGTGTGAGAGCATGGTGTATAGCTCCCAGGAGGGTCGGGCAGCATCGAGTACTACCCGGAGGTACTGCTGTAGTCACCCAGATTGTCTCAGAGGATGGCGTGTTTCTTCTGGCCGAAGTAGCATTTTGGCGAGGTAGGGGTTCTCCATTCGCTAAGATAATTGAACATGTTGCATTTCAATCCACTACATGGGACTTTCATATATGGCCCATATGCCAAAGACCTGCGCTGGCGTGACAAGTAGATGTTTGTGAGCCAAGGGAACCGTAGAGGGACTACCGTTGCGCAAAGTGCCGATCAATTCGTGATGATCATGGTTGCTCAAGCACATTGTGATATATTGTTGCCATTCTGTTTCCATAATCAGGAAGTGAACACTGTTCAGCTGTGGGTATATTTATAGTCCACACTAATCAAACCTTCGCTGGGAGGGCAACTCATAGTTATGTTGCCGTGATGCAAATTGATGTGTATAGCAGACGACAATGCAATACACAACTAAGTGGGATCTGGCAGCCTATACACCGAGTGGTGGGAACACCATGTTGCACTGAGCTGTCTGGAGAAGTTCAACACCTGACAATGCGGTGTCAGAGGGAATAATGACCCTGGCTGATGATTAGAGGCCAGTTGGAAACAGTCTCCTTGGCTTCACACCCTATTAATTGTATAGTTATATTAAATAAGGATATCATGTTGACTGTCATTATATTGGTTGGGAAAGTATCTATCCAGCACTAGCAAAATCTCAAATGAAAGGCGGAATAGGCAAATTGAACAGCAAATAATTTATTTCTGAAGAGGTATTGAAATATATTGCGATAAGCACTTACAAGCAGATGAGTCATGAGATGATCCAATTACTGCAGAAACGGCACGAAAGATGATGATGTTGATGTTATAAGTTGCTATTTTTTGCTTCAATATCAAAATCGTGAGGATGGCCAAATAAGGGATGTAATGTCTAAAAGTCATGCGTACAGGAACACGATAACCAAGCGGAACTTGTTGTATCCTCAATGTTGCACATCAGATGGTCTCAGTAATTAACCATCGAGCATTCAATATGCGGTAATACCAAATTCAAAGCAAGTTGCAACAGAGACTCGGATTACACAAGTCTCTCATTTTCCCCGATATCGAGGTAAGGAAAGCTAAATGTTCGCAACAGGTCCAGGTAACCCGCCCGCAGAGGAAGTGCGGACCGTAATCCCAGTTCTGTTCAGTTCCAGAACGGTCCCACATCCGACACTCTTTGTCATGGTGGACCACAGAAGTACCTGTACCCATCAACCTCCGGGCGTTCCCATGTGTAGCTTGAGCCTTCCGCTCTAATCTCCGGTTCTGTGTGTTGGGTTTGAATATTTTTAGTGGTATTCAGATATTCAACAGCAAATCGCAAAATATTGACTGTGGAATACCATTGTCGTATTCGGTGGAATTAGATGCCTTTATTACTAAAACTCATGGCGCTATGCTAGCTGCGCCATCCTTAACATGAGAGTGATTCGTGTGTCCATGATTTTTGCACTTGGATCACGGCTAATCTAGGTGGTGATTGGATACACATCAGCACCATGTAATTCGGTCCGGAAGCCACACGCAAACTTCCCAGACACTCTCGTAGCCCCCAGCTGTCATTCTATGTACTTCGCAATGCTCCTAGCCCCCCCTCGAGGTTTCCCATGTGCTCTCGGACTCTGCAAGAGCATTCTCATGTTTTCCTGGAAGCACCTGCAGTTATGGAGGTGCATTCAGGATCTTTCAAGATTGACTATTACAATAGTCAAATTTTGGCTTGCTGAAACCTCTCTGCAGGTCTGCTGGAGACCTCAACAGCAGCGGAGACCTCAGCCCAGCTCTGCGGGAGACTTTCAGAGCAGCTGAGACTTCTGCACAAGCACTCCAGGAGACTTGGTATCAAATTCTCACCACAGTGGTTCTTAGACAGCAGTGGTTTTTAGACAGCAGGGGTTCTTAAGATTCCACATCCACAAACCATTTCTTTTATCATATTGCATTTTGTTAGAGTTACAAGATTTGCTAGATCATGATATGGCAAGTCCAACCAAACTCTCTCGATAGAGATACGTATGAGGATACAGGGATAACGGATGGACCCAGCGAAGGATAGTATATATTGGGGAGACGCCGGGGTAGGTAGACATCATCACATTATATGAAATACACATTATTTCATTCCTAGCTCTTGGTCCAACCCACCCTTGCTGAGCTTTCATAGATCCACGAATTGTGTATGGTTCCTCACACTCTCTTGCTAAGCTTTCATTGATTCACGCAATTTGGGTGGTTCATCCTGCCTGTGTATCCCTTCCTATTATCTCACTCTCTACAAAGGCTCCTCGAGCCAGAAAGGCTTTTTCTAAAGAATCCTCATTGGATGCTACATCTGCAAAATGTATTTTAGTCACTGGATGACTCCAGGAGTGTCTGCGAGGAGGAGGAGTGTAAACTTAGATGCGTCAATATCAAGACAGTATCAGACACTGGGTAGGCACTACAGCAGGCCGTCAGTGTAACCAGAATATCTGATGGCTGGTACTGGAGTTCTATGGGTGCGATTGTGAGAAGTTTGGGAGCATGTCAGAGTACGGGAGAGAACTTTCAGTGAATCTGGGTGCACCAATGCCAAGCCTGGGTCCGTGGAAGTCAAGCCTCGGAGCACCGGTGACACATCTGGGAGCACCTCAATTTACATTAGAGCAGTCTGGGAAGAACAATATCTTCTTTGGGAACGGTGCTGGTGCCCCTGAAAATCATACCTACTACTTATTGTTCAACAATTTTTAAAACTCATGTATTCAGTGTGTATTCTCATCAATGTATCTGAATAGCTACCCATCAACAGACTGTATATCTGGACTGGCTGCAGCCGTTGCATGACGCCAATTCGAGGTGTGCCTGACAATGGACATAGAGTGAACTTAGAAATGCACTCAGTGATCATGATCAAGCAAGTTTGGAGATGCACTTAGAGGCCATCAGCGTGCGAACTTGGAGGGTGTAATCGAGTGAGTTTGGAGATTGACTTGGAAGCAGTAATCGGGCGAGTTTGGAGATAAACAATTGCAGCCAATGATCATGCAAACTTGGAGGCAAGAAACGAGCAACTTTGGAGATTCTCTTGTATGACATGGTTGTGCCCACCTGCTGGCTGGAATCGCGGAACCGGGAGATACACTGAGAGGTTGTGATCAAGTGTGTTTGGATGTGGCCTTGGAGTCCGAAAAGGGGCAAGTCAGGAGATAAACCTGGAGGGTGTGATCGAGCAAGGTTGCATATGCACATTGAAGTTGTGATCGCATGATATTGGACGAAACATTGGAGGCGGTCGATGGACTGCACCGGGTGCTGTGACTCTATTCATCAGTTAGGCAACTCGCCACCATGGGAATGTGACAATCTCACTGTACCCTTGAGCTCTCATGGAGAGCTTGCGGCTTGTTGACGATTGTGTAGGTAGGAATGCTGGAAGCTCAAGCTACATTCCGTGGTCATCATGTAATCATGAGAATGATGGGAAGAAAAACTATTGTGGGTGGATGCTGAACTCAGTGGATTCTGTACTCAGTGAATGCTGTGCTCGATGTATATTTTATCTGCGCAAATTATATCCATCCGGGCCAAAAGGGTCCCTCACAGTGGACATGCTCTATCAGAACCGTGAGAGACACTCCGGTGGCAGATTACTCTGCACCTGGCGTGAATTCACCCGTGGTGTTCCATATCGCGGTCTGACTGCGGTTTCACACTTTCTTCACGTTCTGTTGGTCTGCGATTTGAACCGACCACTCAGGTAATGTGCCCAACTGTGACCATATGTAGGATCGGGTTCATTAGGTACCTGGTTGCACCGGGATCGGAATGCGATGCGGGATGCTTCAGAAATTGGTTCTCGAGATCGATCTACCTGTGCGGAAAATGCAATTGTCTCTTGACTAATTATCCGGAATCGCAAGGCGATGGGTGACGCTGCCGAAATCTCACCTTTTGTTCCTTCTCCCTCTGCATAAAATGCACTTTTCTCTTTAGTAACTATACACATCATTCCAAGTGGCCATATCTATGTAGCTATGCACAATTCATCGCTCATTCCATCCTGTTCCTATCTATCTACAAGTAGCTATCTCTGGAATGACGTGCGGGCAGCCGACAATATTTCCCATTCTGAAAACTTGCAACACAATGGGTACTAGTCCTTATGTCCGTTTAACAAATTTCGAGACTGGATTCAAGTTACCCATGACTTAAGGTATTCCGGTGAGCCCCAGGGCTAACCAGTCCTCGACAAAAGCTCCATCCATGTATAGGAGTTTGGTTTTGAATAGTTGTTGCAGTTGCCACAGCAGACGCCCATTCAGCATACCTAACCACCGCCTAGGACATTGCATCAACCATACCTAGTCGTCCCGTTGATCCCCTCCGCACTAGCTCTGACTTCCTGTGCATTGATACATCTGAGATATGCTTTCACCATCTAAACCCTCAACTTGAACCCTAATACCATGGTAAATGAAAAGCTCCATTGCATGCAGTTGTTCAAGCGATATATATGTCTTGTTACTACTCGTATACTAGTCAGACTTGCATGTGCCACTGTACATTGTGCCGCGGTGAGTTACGTCTTGTATATTGTCGAGGAATGCTTTGAAGTCTATGATCATTGCATCAGGATGCTTTACATCACAGCGGTTTTTGGGCCCCTTGAATTCGGATTTGGCATATGACTGGGGACCCAATGCGGCATCCAGATCAGCACCGGAAGTGAGGACTTTGCAGGCTGCAGCACTCTTCTCCCAACTGTGAGCAAGTGGATGCGTATAGAGCTCTCTTATCTGGACGCAGCGAATACAACGCTGAAAGGTGATTACTTGCAGCCGGTACTTGACATTGTGCTTGGAGGATTTCCAACCGTCCGTGAGGTTCGTTTATTGTGCTTGTTCATTTTTCTCGGCCTAGTACTGTTGCAAGGCTCTGAATCGACCAAGCTGTTCAACCCTATAAGACAGCAAGCAGATCTTCAGATGGTTAAAGTCGGCATCCAACTAGTGGAAACATCAATCTCGGGGCGGATATAATCCCGCCACGTGTTTCTTTTGTGTCTCTTCTTGAACTGTGTCCAAGATTCGGCATTTCTTTCCTCACCTACCATTCGCTTCTTCATGAGTTCCATGCTCAGGGCATTGGCTTTGGCCTTCGCTTTTTTGCCGGTTCGCCCTAGTAAGAAAACATCCCTGAAGGTGTGAAAATAATGCCAGGCACGCTCCATGTAGCTCAAAGTCGCATTATCGTGAAATTTAAACCGAGGAAACATATAGAATTTGAACAATGCCCGTGTGCACTCAATTGCGCTATAGTATCTATGACACTGAGCACGGATTCCGCCTTGTAAAGTCTGGGTTTCAACTCCAAGCAGCTATCAGCTGATTTCCTTCATCTGGTTCCCATTCCCTTGCGAAATTGCATCATATGACTTACTTTTAGTATGAAATCATAGTAAGCAGGCATGGATAACCAGATTGCATTGAACTTGTCGAGCCATTCGTGCATCTTCATGGAGTGAACAATCCACTTCTGGAGGTGGTCACGAATGCCAAGTTTCATCATATCCAGGAGGTCGGGTTTCGGGAGGTTGCTGACAATACAGGGAATATGTCGAAGTGCGTTGAATCCTCTCTGGACAAGGCACGATTAGAGTTCATCATCGGCTGCCTTGGTGTTGGTATTAGTCAGCATTTTATAGAGATTGTGATCGTACTGGGGGTATTCCATGGCAGATGGGACATAATCTCCTTGTTCGTTCTTTGGACACTTGCACCAAAAACAAACATGCTGCTTGAGATGATGTAGGTCACTATAATCAGTGCAATCTGCAAATCATGCCCCTAAAACCGGTGTGCAATGCGTGGAGTTGCCACCTGCACAGAGAACCTGGTGATACCCGCTCTCGGCGTTTGTATTTTGTTGAATGGCGAGAGGCTGGAGTACCAGCCGAAGTACTTTGTTCAGCACCTCTCCAATTGTAGTCCGCCGCTCATCCAGCAGCTTCAGTGCAAAATTCTGTTTCATAATGGGAATTGGCAGGAGAGCCACCTTTATGAGAGTGTACGGTGAGGGCATCAGGCAGATCTTCGCAGATAATGTGGCAATTGTTATACATACAGGCCACTTTTTCTTGGTGCCAGCAATATTCAAGAGATGTGTTACGTTCAACATGAAGATCACGCGAACCAGTGTATCCAATGGTCACAGCGTTGCCTTAACCTGAATTACCACTTTATCATCCGTGAGTATCTCTGGTTACCTGTGTCTGCGAACACCTGTCCGCAGTGAGCAGTTCAGTAAAGGGGCATCATGGTGGGGTATTGCTGATAACGTGATGATGAGGGGCATAAATGAGATGCTCGTTGTAGACTGGCTACCGCATCAACCCTGTTATTGTTTAGATGATGTCTCGACTCCAGTAATTGATAGGGTATTGGTGATTGCTATCTCATCTCACATCCTAGAGAGTGTGCAGTGTCCTCTCCCCAAGAGCCTGATCATCTGGCATGCTAGCCACGAGCTACTGGACATCATCCCAGTTTTCAAACCTTGGGACACCCAGAGCGGTGTTTTCTTTCTTCAGCAATGTGTGGTAGTATGTCTTCATACCACCCTTCTTGATACCAGACAGGATAGATTTCTACTCTTGACACGTCGCAAATGGGTAGTAGGAAGTGTTATGTAGTTTCGTCTCAAAGCAGCCCTGAGTGTCGTGTTCCCATGGCTCAGCAATGTAATCTCTCAGCAGAACGCTGGTGGCGGGGTTTGTTTCAGTCAGCGGCTTCGGACGTGGCAGTGGTTGAGACTCTGAGTGTGCAATGTTTTCAAAAGGTTTGAAGTCGGGAAATTCGTCCAACTCTTCGACTGAATCTCTGTTAGCGTAAAATTTACAATGCTGAGCGCATTCAATGCGTCAGGGAGCGCTGCAAATAGTCACATTCTGCTGGGGTGCAACCTGAAGGTGTCCAAGATGGTGTTATTTGATAGGTATAAGTTGCCAGCAGTGTGGGGTGAACTTCTTGCGGCATCAAAATTCTGGGCAATGGAATGGGGTCATATCTGGCATTGTTGACGACAGGCGAGAAGTGGAGCCTTCCATGTAGAAATGAACGACAGTTGATACTGGGCCTAAGCAGCCTTGTGTGTAAGCTTACGATACGTTCAGCTAACTTGAGTGATTTATTGGGCTTCACCACAATCACATGGAGGTTTCTTAGACGCCCGGAGTCGCATATACGCTGCAAGCGCGATGGCCCATAATACTATTAATAATATAAACCCTGAACAATCCAAAATCCTTGTGACGAGTGAAATAATCAAATCCTGACATAAGTATATTAGAACAAAGGAAACGAACCAGACAAGAACCCGACTCTAACCCAAACAGACCAACCATTGTGTCCTCCGCAACGTGAGGACTGGTTCAGTCTTTGCCTTCAGAGACATCCGGGTGCGCCGCAGTGAGAGGGACATGGGGGAGAGGAATGTAAAGGAGACGGACATCAGGCAGACTGTCGCCATCTGCTGCTTTGCGAAGCAGCTGCTGATCCATATCCACATCGAAGGGGTTTCCGGCTGCCTCAGCTTTTCGCAGACCTGGCACCACCCAGCACCGTTTTAGCACCGTCACTCACCTCAAATCCTCAAGCGCACTGGGAGGATGAGTCTCCAGCATTCGCAGTCGTTCGGCAGGCTCCAGGGGGTATGGCTGAGGGGCAGGCACCGGAGGTGGTGGCAGTGGGGAATGCTCGGGCATGAGGTGGCCGTGCTCAGTTAGCACGATTGGCTGAATGTCTACCATTGTATCAGCGTCATCAGCCGATGTATTTACAATGTCACTCTAGCCAATCAGCTGAGGTTCATTGCCATCATCCTCATCCTGATCCTCGTCCACATCCTTATCCTCCAGCTCATCCTCATCGTCTTACTGATCCTCATCCACCACCTCCTCCTCCATCTCATCTACCTCCTCTTCATCGTCACCGTCCCATTCCATATCCAGATGGCCGTCAGAATGTATGCCGTCAGGTGCATCCACACCATTCAAGATGCGCATATCAACAACAGGGTCAACCTCTAAGTCATATTCGCCGTCCGACTCGGAAGAGTCAGTACCCTCATATAACGAATTTGACATGATGGGCGATGCTTCTGGCGCTGAGCATATCCGCTCTGGTTAGCCCTCCATGTTCGAGTCTGCCCCATACATGTCCTTCTGCACCAGCAACTCAACAGCACAAGTGATATTGTCTCCCGCTGGGGTTTGTATAACAATACCTTTCTCTTTACCATTTCTCATCCCTTTCCCCTTCCCTTTCCCCTTCCCGTCCTTTGTTCCCTTCCCTTTCTCGGTCCCATTTCCGCTGCCCTGAGTGTCCTCTTCACCCTCGCCATTGTCATTGTCCATACCTTCGCCAGGATAGCTTCATGCACTGCTCGGCACTATGGGATCCGCCCAGTTCTCATCATCATCATCCTCGTCGATTATCTCTTCCCAATTCAGTCATCCAGTGGCCAGGAAGTCTCCTGGCTTGGACTGCCAACATCTTGGCGACTCAATCATTGCCCTGACATCATTGCTACCGTACGAAGAGAAACTATCGCTGGTGCTTTGCAACATTCACGAGCTGCAGGGAGGCGGATTGGAGAAATCATCATGATCCCCGAAGGCACGGGGGCTGTCCCCTATCATGGGGGTGTTATACTCTAAGTTACTGTACCCATTAGTTACGTACTTGGTACACGGTCATAGATAATATTCCTGGCTCAACTACCTTATCACTGTTTGGCATATATCTTGAAGCACTTTGTTCTGTAAAGCTTCTGATGATGTTTTAGCCTCTTGTTGTCACATAACTCTCCGAGCCTTCGCCAGTTGTGGTCTAGTAGAAGCAAATGGGTTGACCTGATGAATCTGCCACTGATTCCAGGATCGCTTTGATTAAGCACTGAATTTCTTGGCAAGAGCTAAAACTCGGTCCTCTCACCGAAGTTCCGAAAGATCTCGAGGTGTTGGTAATACTCCTAGTTCAGTAGAAATCTGGGGAACCTGACCTGGATGAAGCCTCATATCTTCGTGTGTCACCGCTATTTCTCCGCTTTGACGACAATTAATATGGTTGACTTATCCTTTCTGTAATTCGATGATAGTTGATCTTCACCAGACGCACTGAGCCAGAAAGATATACTGGTTACTTCTGGCGTAGGTTATAATCATCTGGAGGGCGTACATGAGAATCTCGGTATTGTTCACGAAGGAGATGGTCAAGTCTATCCATTGTTAACTACCCAGTGCAGGGCTGCTGCTATAGAAGGTAATGTATTTTATACGTATATCAAAGTAGATATAGGTATCTTAAAAATGGAATACTAAATAACCATATTTCTTCCTGGGTCGGTATCGTTTGGTCCATTCAATGTTTAATGCACCCACCCTTAATCTCCGACTGCATCAGCTTTCTTCTAGTCTGGTATCCACTCCAACCTGCCATGGCAGCTTCCCATCTTTGCCCCTTAAATTTTAAAAAATACCTGTTTATCCAAGTTGATTAAATCCCTCGTGCAATGTTGTTTTAGAGCATTACACTGCTGATATGAATCAGGCCACCCACCGCACGAGATTAATATCTTCAACTTGGATATCTTGGAATCATATGAATCGGTAGTTGGATGCAAATTAATACCCACCCACAGTTATGAACTTATACCGTGATAGATTTAACTGGCGACAGGGCAATACTATGCCAACGCAGAACGAGACCAATCTGACACCCATGCTGTCAATCCATTGAACATTGTTTGTTTTAGGCCAAATGCCAACGCAAATGCCAACGTCATTATTACATCAGTTACGTCAACGCGTAGGCACTCTTGCCGGGACTTGCCCCACTTGATCGGGGCCCGTCACAGATAGGAGTGAGGAGCCCACTCACTCGCATATCCACTATCAACTGCATTGCATGTAACAATGCATATCTCGCATAGATTCCAGAAAGCGATATAAGATAAACACTACTCGCACCGCTGATTAACCAGCTTATCCCAGTATGGGTTTGTAGCTGCGAGAGCTTTCGCCAGCCTCGGCTCTCTGCATTCTTCCCGTGTTTGGCTTGAACCCCCTGCTTAGGAGCATACTACTGACTTGATGTAATCATCTTGAATGGCAATGTATCCCCGACTGTCTTTCGTGCCATTAATCACTATTATGGGAGAACTCCTAACATCCCACCTCCAATTGTTTATTTCATTGCGGGTGTTGTCAAACATTGTCCCCATATATGCGCGGAAAGCTGCCCACCACTCCTGACATGGTGGACTACTGCTGCTGTGGTGTGGTCACATCTGCTGGAATGGCAGAAATTGGCAATTCGTGAATGAATCAGGAAAGAATATATCATAAATGAGGTCAGAATGCCGTATCATCCTTGACACCACAAACATTGTATGTGTATGAGTCCACGGATGTGTTTGGAGATGAATCCCTTTACACGGTCCAGATCCAACAACAGGAGTCGATGGATAGCCAATGTCCGCATTTTTGCCCTAGCAGTTGCGTTCCCCTTCCCTTTGAGGCTGCACATAGGAGCGATCGCTGTGAGTTGAAAATTAATCTACATCCGAGGCGATTGCAATTTGATACTATTGAATGTAGCGGAAGGATGCGCAGAGTGAACTTACAATGTTGTGTTGGTTATCGGGTGTATTTTGGAACAAGAGGCGTTGTATTGTACAAGTCATGTGCTATCGAAATTGTTCAGGCTGCTGGTGTTATGTTTAACTGCTGGTGGTTTGTTCAATACGGGAGAAAAAGGGAATTGAGGTATTGGAGGGAAGAAGGGATAAATATACTCGCGTTCCTACGATTTGATTCAAATACTGAGTTTTGGTAGTTGATAACCAAAACACGGCCCTGCCTTCATCTTGTACAAACTCCAGGCTCCTCATGATTGAGGAGCCGGAAGACGATATTTTGCGTACATGGTGAGAATAGTTGGTGATGCTGGGCGTTGCTTTGGCATCACCTACCACTTGAACCCTTCAGACCTGGTGCTGCTTGGAGCAAACGGAATAGTTCACGAGTTGTCCCAACTGTGCAACCATCCAACTCGGCTGTCCACGCCAAGTAGTGGGAAGAAGCAAATGCAGCTGATGTCATAGAATAGCGAATATGTCATTCTTCGCATTGCGACGATTTTATCTCTGCCAAAGAGGGATTTCCACCGCAAAGCTGAAGATATTCACAAATGATGGTTGGAAGTATTGTGCCACCAATGAGTGCAATACGATGATACTTGGACCACGAAGGAATAAACACCCTTCAAACGGTGCAAATAGACCTTCAGACTTTGCTGTGGCAGCGAATATCACTGCTCAGTTTAATCTGATTTCAATCTGATGGCAGTGAACCCCATAACTGAATCCTTTTGCAGGTATCTCGTCGCCAAGTGTGGTCAGGGTTTAGAGTCTAGTGTGGTCGGCACTGTGCCTCCCTTTTGTGTCGAATCCTTTGATGGTCGCACATATAGGAGTCTACCTCCATCAGCACATTTGTTCTTCGTCTCTAGAAGTCACCAGAAGTGTCTGAGAGGATTCGGAGTGTAAACTGAGATGCGCCAATTTCAGGAGTGTATCAGACACTAGGAGGGCATTTCGGCCTGCCTTCACAGTAACTGAGATCACTGATGATTGGATTTGGAGTACCATGGGAGTGATTGTGATAAGTTTGGGAACACCTAAGAGAGCCGGAGAGAACTTTGGGTGCACCTGGGAGCACCTGGGAGAGCCGGCGACAAGTCTGGGAGCACCTGTGACAAATCTGGGAGTGCCGACAAAAAGCTTCAGAGCGCCAACAAGAATTCTCACAGCGCCAGCAACAAGTCACAGAGCGCCAACAACAAGTCCGGGAGCACATCAAATCACAGTTGAGCAGTCAAGGAAGAACATCTTCTTTGGGAAAGCTGCTGGTGCACCTGGAAATCACAGCTGCTACTGATTGTTCAAGGATTGTTAAAACTCATGTATTCAGATTGTACTTTCATTTATGTATGTATGTATCAATGTATCTATGTATATCTGTAGCTACCCATCTACACAGGATATATCTGGATTGGGTCCAGGCGGTGCTTGAGTGCAATTCAAGTTGTACCTGAAGATGACCATCGAAGGAACCCAGTGATACACTCTGAGGCCGTGACCCATCGAGTTTGGAGATACATTTGCAGGTGGTAATCGAAGGTATTTTGAAATACACTTTGAGATGGTAATCAAGCGAGATTGTAGATGCATTTGCACACCGTGATCGGGCAAACTTGGAGGTCGTAATCATGCGAGTTTGGGGAAGCACTTGTAGAGGTTGTGATTGAGTGAGTTTGGTGATATTCACTTGAGGGCTGCAATCAACCGAGTTTGGGGATGCATTTGGACGCTGTGATTGTGCGTAATTGGAGGCCGTAATCGAGAGAGTTTGGAGATACAGTTGGAGACCGTGATCGAGCTACTTTGGAGATCCACTTTGTTGGCGCAATTGAGCAAGAATCGACATGCACTTGGAGGCTATGACTGTGCGAACTTGTAGACTGTAATCGTGCCACGTAGGATGAGTACTTCAAGTCAGTCGATGGAAGGTGCGCCCTGGTGCTGAGACTCAGTTCATCAGTGAGTTAGCTCGCAACCTCGAGAATGTGACACTGGGACTTTACCTTTGATCTGTCAAGGAGAGCTAGCTGATGGCGGTCGATCCTGTAGGGGTGTACACCTGAAGCTGAAGCTACATGCAGGGGTCAACTTCTAATCATGAGAATCAAGGGAAGACACACAATCTTGGGTGGATGCTGTACTCAGTGTATGCTGCACTTTGGTGTATGGTGTGCTTGGTGTATACTGTACTCGGTGTGTACTGTACTCGGTGATAACTCTTGGTCACGGCATGGAGAGATTGATAGCGATGACTGAACTTCATGTTTTCAGGTGATGGTAGAGTTGAGGATGAGAAAGAGGGAGATGGGGAATGAAGATGAGAAACATGTGGAGGATACGATCGGGTATGATAAATCAGGGGTACAACTTGCCTGATGGAGTTGGGAAGACCTCGTGTCAGTGTAGTTTCACCCCGGATCGGGACTGGTACCTGCCGTATTGGGGATACTTAATTGACTTGCATACAGAATTCCCTTAAGTCCCAGTTTCTCATGATGATTTCCCCCATATCCTTGTTAGGGGTTCTCGTCTAGTGGAGTATATGTAACCTGGGATAACCAATGATGGGTGCTTGTCAGTTACCTTCAGGTACCTGACATGCAAAATGCCTGCCATAGGCATCCTCAGAACTTTCAGTCACGAATACCTTGAGCTGGGGTATGAGTGGTACTCATCTCAATTCATTAAGCTTCGGCTTAGCGGATTCATTGAAGCATACGCTGCGGCTGCTGATTTGATGATGCAATAACACTGCCAGATCAAATGGGCTACAACCCTGCCCAGCGTGTTATTTTCAACCAGATTCATTTTCCAGATACTAGCGTGATTATGTCTGCGATATGCAGACATGGCAGTCATTAGTCTAAGCTATTATGTGGGATCTTAAGTCCGGCTGTCTGATGTGACGTCGGAGCACTGGGCACTTCCCGGGCAAAGAGAATAGTCTCGGTCTAACCGGGATGTGACTGAGGGATTATGACGTTGACTGTTGACATGAGGTCTGAAGCATCCCTGCACTTTGGTTAGTGACGGTATGGAAAGTGCAAGTCATTTAATCTACATCAGCATAGTAATGGTTGGCTGCCATGTAAAGATATGATGCAATCATACTACAGTATTTATTAGCTTGAAGACTCAGTACGCAATGTCGGCAGCTGTTCCCGATTACCGAACCATACAAGAGCGAGATGTCCAAGTTGAAGTTCTGACCTGATTTATGATATCGTGCAGGTGTGGCCTGATGCTTATCAGGAGTGTAACCCTCTAATACCGCACCGGCATGAACACGTTAACCTTGGGAATACGTGGCAATCTCTACCATACGCGTTCAAGTGCTGACTTGCCTAAGCATGCATCTGGACGATAAGGAATTTAAGACGCAAGCACGTTCCTATCAGAATCATGAAAAGGAAATATGGGTGTGCATGCGTAACATCCGAAGAACTTTTTTTAAAGAGGTCACATTTTTCTGGCAATGAGAAGGACAAGCTCTAGCACCGAAACAGTGAGTGATACCTACTAGCGAAGAACGATCTGAAATATTATTGTGTTTTCTGATACCTATACCTATGTATTATTATATACCTTGGAATCTATTAGCTTTCTGTAGCGGCAGCCCAACACCAAGAAGTGCTATTCTTCGAATGTCCATTACTTTTGAAAATGATAATGACGTTATTGTTTATGCACTTGAAAAGATCATATTGTACGCCAGAAATAATCAGCATATCTTCCTGGCACAAAGTGTTTGGTGGATTTTTTCGATTCTTGGATTGCAACAAGGATTAGTCGTTCATATCGATCACCTTGGAGTAAGAGAGATTATTGGGGGAACAGAGTCGGTACCTAGTCCAGTTGTTATTCAGGAAGTCGTGGATATTCCGCGAAATGAACAGCCTGATTTTGAGGAACCGAATCACTGCATACATCCAAGTCGGGTTGCGAGGATCCAGACCTCCAGTAGCGCCTATATTGATTCCAAGGAAGATTCGTTCAGTAAGACAGAAACCAATATACATAACGAAATGATCGAGAATTGCGAAATCTTCCTGCAATAGTCTAAACAGGATATTGGACGTAAAACTCGCCAAGCTAGTAGAGTTATTAAACGACGAGCCAAGAAACCAGGCTCAACTTTTGGCACTCAGACTCAAGGGATAGACGGCTCTGAGTTACAACGAAGAAAGTCCGCCGGAGAGTGTCAGCGTCGTGCTTGGCCACAAGACAGGAAAGGAAGCCATTGGACTATTGATTGCTTCCGGTGGAAAAGATTGGAAAAGGGGACAGCACCTTTTCCCAAGAAAAAACAACATAGGATCTAGGGCCGTTCAAAGTACCTATACAGAGGCCATTGGAACCCCCCGAACAATCCTCTCTTTCTCGTCCTCAACTTTACCATCACCTGAAAACACGAAGTTAAATCCTTGCTCTCTATCTCTCCATGCGACGATCAAGAGTTGACACTGAGTACAGCATACACAGAGTATTGGACACAGCGAGTACTGTATACACCGAGTACTGCATACACCGTTTACTACATACACCGTTTACTGTATCATCCCAAGATCAACTCTCTCCCGTGCCCAGGCAGTGTCTCATCTCCCGGCAGACTATGTCTACTCAACTCTCTCCATTCCTACAATTACCAGTTAACCAATGAATAGAGTCTCAGCTGCCGTCGTGCCTCCCTCTCGAACTACCGCCTCCTCATTGACCACCTCCAATTACTCCTCCAATCTCGCTCGATCATGGCCTCCAAGTGCGTCTCCAACCTAGCTTGATCACAGCCTCGAAGGGTGTTTTGAAACTCACACGATTACTGCCTCTCAGTGCATATCTCCAAACGCGCTCAATGACAGTCTCCAATTGCATCTCCAAACATGCTAGATTACTTCCTCCTACTGAATCTCCAAACTCGCACAATCACAGTCTCCAAGTGCATCTCTAAACTCGCATAATCACGACCTCCGGGTGCATCTCCAAACTCACATGATTATGGACTCCAAGTAGTAATAGGAACGGTTCTGGACCCTCACTTATGGTCTGGGTCCGGGTCCAAACCGAACCATTGCCAAATTGGTGGTCTGGGTCGTCAATAAACCCGAACTGCCCACTTGGGTACAGTTCTGTGGTAAACACCCAACTCATCTGAATTGTGCAGGTTGTCAGCGGGTTGCCCAGTGGGTCCATTTTTAGATTCATATTAGGCTCTTGTATTTGCAGTGTGTCAAAAGTCTCTTATCAAAATCGCGTTTGCAGCAACCATTAATGAGCTTTTGCTTGTTGAGCAGTTTCCAATATTGATTAATTTGGTATCTGTGTTTCACCTTCGATATATGGTATTTTTGCCTAATAAGGTGGTCAATAATTCAGTTATGTATGCAAAAATTCGTGTGATGCCTTGTTAGAGATATATGCAAGTCCTAAAACTGTTGACCCTCAGTTGACTCTCATTTTCAGGATGCCCCAGGGAGTATTTCACTGTTGGTTTTGCCAGTAAAGGCTGCCAATATCGCACAACTGGAGGTCTGTAACCAATTGGAACATAACTTACTCGAGATGCAATGTTAAACCTCATTGACATTCGGTTGACCCTGATGCTAAGAAAGGGGCAGTGACCGTGTTGCTATATCTTTGGCCAATACAAGGTGCCAATAGGTCCGTTATGCATAACATTGACCAAGTCACTGGGGAATTACTGTACTTACAAGACCACACATCGTTGACTCTCCGTTGATGCTCATGCTAAGAACGGGGTGGTGACCATGTTGCTATCTCTTTTCCCAACAAACGCTGCCAATACATCCGTTATGCATAACAACGACCAAGTTACTGGTGAATTTCTGTACTTACAAGACCACAAATCATTTGAGCTACATTGATGCTCATATTAATGTATTGTCTATTCAACATCTGCTGCCGTCCATAATTGTTTTCATCCTGGTTTGACTGCACTGGTTGAGTTTCTTCTTGATTGAGGCTCTACCCTGTGGCAAAGGTAAGCGGCATAATTATCTTGCACTGTTCACTCTCACACGAGTAAAAATGATGTATCATTCTACAAGATTCATTGCGCCAGCTATACATCGATTTATGATCCGATATCCACAAGCCACCTACCATTTGCCCATAATATATCTCTAACTCAAACTCTCAGTCAAGCTACACAGAGGTAGTGTACCAGTGACACATTCTGTCCTACTTTTTCCACCATCCTTTATTTCTCCGCATTTCAACTGCATCGACCGTCACTAATTCCTTTTCACGCTGTCTCGTTGACTTTCGTGTCGGTCGAACCAATCCGGGCACATGTGGTCCGGCCCTCACATCCTGCTGCTCTAGGCATTCCAGATTCTCGATGCAATTGTTGTGATCTATATCGGAGTCATTGTCCACAGCACCATCATCTTTGCTGTCATTTCGATTATCCAAGTCGGCATTCTAGTTTCGCCAATCATCAGGGTCCAAAATGCTTTCAGGTGCACTATCCTCGTCGCATTCGACCGGAGGACAGTTGATTCTCCGAATATGGCGGACATTTAAGAATTGAGTTGGTCCTCCAGGGATGTCCTTTGCGGACAAAGCTGGTGGCAAAAGTGATCTTTCAGACAATTTAAATGCAGCCGCACCATCATGTTGAATGAGTGACCAAGATTCTTTGACAATTGCTTTGGTGTCCGAAATGAATCCTAGGGAGGTCATTTTCACGTTTTGATAGTGAGATTCCTTCTGCGTAGCACATTGGTTTTGGCTACCCTGCCACATCTCCAAAAAGTCGTGAACCTAGGCCAATCTGTGCAATGTCCTTTCCTCCGCCTCTTTCTTCATTTCCGAGTTGTTTGCTGTGGTTGTCGTACCTAATTCGGGGTCAGTGCCTGCCAAAATCCGGATATTCGCTCAAGCAATCTGCCATACAACGACTTTTTCGCGCAGGCTCTTGCTTGTGGTTTTTGACTGCCTCCAGCCAATAACATCTTGCCCAAGGGAAAACCTGGCCTCCACTCCGACACCATGTGGTATGGTAGAGAATAGGTCACGCGCCACATGGAGAGATTGGTGTACTTTGAGTCTGTTTCCTCCTGTTGTTGCCACCATTCTGTTATGACCAGTATCCAAAATAGACTACTATTCTCCATTGGGTCGGAGTGGTAATCATTTGGATTTCCATGAAATTACCCCTAGTTCTTTGCTGCTTCATGATGCAAATTCAAATTGAGCCTGGCGGCGGTCAATAAGCGATCTGCGCGATTACTTTGTCCGGGTGTTGTCTCAGCCACATTGTTAGGCATTAGGTATCACTTGTAATCGTGGGAAAAATCATACGGATCAAAGGATGATTGATAAGACCCTGAAGTCATTGCAGAGGGGTCGAGATTGCTGGTCGGTACTGTTTCGAGTTTGTTCACTGGCACACATTGATGTTAGGCACAGTATTCATTATCCACATATTTCAGAAAGGCCTTTTGGTATTGTGTAGTGTAGGGGGTCTCATCGTCACAATAAATATCCATTCCCTGGTACCACTTTCTCAATGATCGCGACTTCTTGAAAGGATCGAGGATGTGCGTGGAATACAGGGGTATGCCCATGGTTGGAGTCACATCGGCGTAGTATTTGGAGAGCTTCTGTCGAGTTAACTTCACCGGGATGAACAAGTCTTCCTTCAATTGAGTCTTGATCTTGGCCAAAGCTCGCATCACACCATCCATGTGATCAAACATTTCATTGTTCACTGAGATAGCGTGATGCAATCTCACTGTATGCCTTGTGGACATACAAACGGTCCAATATTGAAATGGCCTGAATACTTCCCTGATATACTTGACATTCATCCATACATCCTGAGTTGTGAATCGCGGCCTGTATTCAGCATATCTGCAGTTTTGAAGCCACTCGCAGGTGAATTCCCGAAAGCTGTAGGCGCACTTGAGCAACTCCGGAGCAGAGTTCCAACATGTCTTCACATCCATAATCGCAAGAACTGCAATGAGGACTGTGGCTTTTTGACAGCCAATGAAAATGTTTCGGCAACCAGGTGTTAGCGTAATTAATACAGCAAGCATTCTCTCCCTTAAGAAGGTTAGCTTCAGGACTTTCAAAATATCATAAAATATGTACTTTCTCAATTATCTTTGATCAACCTGGTTTCATGGCTGACACCTTGTTGATTCCAGCATTGGCCTCTTTTCGAAGTCTATTGCTCTTTTCAATGTCTATGCTTTCATTCTTTCCAAATTGCTGATTGCCCTCATCGGCTTCCCAAGACTTGCTGCGGCCTTTTACACCACGACTGCTCAGCAATACACATAATGCCAGCTGTATGACGTGCGCCATGCACGGAGTATGGTTCCTCATTGGAGGCCACTCGATTCCCGAGGCCTCCAGTGTTGATTGAAGCTTGCGTGTCACTGAGCAGTGTGAGGAAGCTTCATTAGTCGTAATACCAAGCAAACAGCCATTGGTAAGCTGAAAACGATTAAGCACGTCCTTCAAATGTACCGGTAGCCTTGTTCCAGTATGTCAGCCCTTGACCTATGATTCATAAATAACTTTCGAAATGGAAACCGAACAGGCGATCAACCTCATCGAAAGCAAGTTGAACTTCACGCCATCCCCAATTCTGATTGACATAGTAAGGAATGACTGACATTATGGCTAGTTTGTTTGTTGATATCCATCCGTCCAAAGCTAAACCAACTTTATTTCGAATTGGCAATTGCTTCTTAATTGCATCCACAGTCAGTGCATATTCTCTGCGGCAAATGTTACTAACGGTCGTAGAGGACAGTAGAACTAGATCATTGCATAATGACTTCTATGACCACCGTAGCTCAAGATTTCATACAATGTTCCATGGAATATGTGCCAAGACATATCCTAACATGAGGTAGCGATTCCACGTGTCTTGGTGAAATTCGGAATTTTCAAAGTTCTTAGCTCCCAGTTTGCAACGTTTTGTCTGCCATTTCAATTAATATAGATCAAACTTGATGTCAAATCTGATTTTCCTCTGCAAACTTACTATTGTGATTCCTCAACTTTCTTGCCTCTTCAAGATGGTTAATGCTGTTTCATCAACTGTTGTACTATTCAATTTAGTGACCTCTGAGTCTGTTAATTCGGTTGACTTTGCGATGTAAGCTTTTGCCAGCAAGTGTTCTCCATTGAGCTGGTCCCATGTTCTGATGGATGGCGAAGAACTTGATGACAAACGATACATATGATTCCAGGGCTGCCGGTCTCCTCAATTCCACAGTGCAAATAGAATCGCCACCAAGGCGCATGTCTAGAATTATTCCAAGCAATAGGCTGCTTCGGGTCTACATTCATTGAAGCCCACCAAGCATTGAAGATGATTTGCAATGTACGGTCGCTCAAGTCACAAATAAAGACATCTTCATTTTTGGAAGAGATCATAACCTTTAACCATGAGGTGTTCAAACATTGTATATCCAACATGGCGGTATAAAATTGAAAGCTGGGTAATCCAACTCGAGAGACTGGCGAAAATAACGATACTGTAAAGCAGATTGCGGGTTCTGAAAGATTGGCTCTACCACTACAAGGAAAATAATCAGATCAGTCAGACATTGCATGCATATTTGTGATGTTGGATAGAAGGACAGATTGCAACAACTGACCGTGTAAACCTCCATTTAGGAACAGCATACTGCAGTGTATTGCTGTGTAGGGTTCGCAGCCTTTACGCAATGTGGCCTCTCAATTGTAGGAGGCGGATGCGATATCGACACTTGCAGATTTTACCAATAACGGCTGCCAATAGGTTCATTGTGGGTTATCTGCATTACATTCCGGTTATATTATCCAAGATTCCAGCGCAAAAATCATTAACGCTCGATTGACGTTCATGTTGGGACATGGTTACGATCTTGTCGTAAGCATATGTGTCAAGAAAGGTAGCTGGTAGTACGATTATAGATCATTGTAGATGCCTGGCCCGATGATTTTCCAATATGGAAGGCCTCAAATTGTTGACGCTCCGTTGAAACTCATTTTTATGGCATAGTGACGATGTTGTAAAAAGCATTTTGGCCTAGAAAGATGGCCTATAGTTTGATTATTTGTTCATGTTGCCACACTGCCCTCTGATTGTCCGAGATGCATGGCCAAAAGTCGTTGATGCTCTGTTGACGCTCATTTTTAGGACATAGTCACGATGTAGTCGCAATTGTTTTGGCCTAGAAAGGCAGCCAATAATATAATTATGGCTTCATGTCGTCGCACAGCCCTAGAATTTTCCATGATACAAGGCCAAAAGTCATTGATGCTCCATTGACGCTCATTTTCAGAACATAGTAGAGATCTTGTTGCAAGAGTTTTTGCTTAGAAAGGCGGCCGATAGTGCGATTATGGGGTAACGTCGCTGCGCAGCCCATGCATTTTCCAAGATGTAAGGGGAATAGTTGTTGACGCTCTGGTGACGTTCATTTTTAGGACATAGTAGAAATGTTGCCACCAGCATTGTTCCATAGCAATCCGGCCGATAGTTTGATTATGACTTACAGTACCTGCACAGCCTACTGGATGGTTCATGACGCAATGCCAAAAATTGGTGACGCTCCATTGACACTCACAGGAATCACATCGAATCAGCCTTTGTACACTCAATTATTGTATGGAACGAATTCAATACAGAGTTTTGACATCCATTATTGTGTTTCTATGTATTATCGTTTGCATCGAGGAGTTTTGTTACCTCACAATTTTTGATCAACTGCTATCTACGCTATCTGATTGAGAAATGACGTGGCCCTATCACATTCCTGCGCTTTCGGCCGGCAATTGACGGCATGTAGTTCATTTCACTAGTTTATGGCAAATATAGGTCAACTTCCTCACTATTCCTGATCCTGCTCTTTCTTCTTGATTTCCACGACGTACCACAAGCAATTAGAAATATACCAACTATGTGCTCCAAGCCTGTGCGGAAAGTTATGCAGTTGGATACATGGATGAATACGGCATGACCGGTGTCTGTCAGATCAATTCGTCATGGGCACTGACCGCTCTTTCTATGACACATAGGACATCACTAACCTAAACTATGTTAGCACATTTCGTCACTAATATTGCTTTTGCTTTGTCACTTAACAGCAACTTGAAGAATAAAACTGAACGTGATGGCCGTCTTACAGCCCGATTTGGACTCTAGAATTTTCACATGATGCATTCGACCCTTGCACATGCACAGATGAATTATCATGTCTCACAGATTGGTCACTGAAATCAAGCAATAGCTGACACGTAGCAAAATTGGTAAACAACTGGCTGTTCATCGCGATCAGAATTGAAATATTACACTGTGCACTTTTATTCTTCTGCAGACGAACGAGCCGTGACCATTTCTTCATTGGAATCCGATAACTATATGGTAATTAGCTGGAGGCTATATCCAGGGGTAAAAGCTTACTGATTCAACTGGCTTCGCTTTCAGCAACATTGAAGAATAGGGCTCTGCAGCTGGCCCACCACTAGGTATGCTCAATTTAGACGGCGCCTTCACGGAACCTAGCCAAATATGACTACTTCCGGGTCGCGAAGTCCCTTTTGGCCTTTCACATGATCTGTGGACAACTTCAAGACTCGCGATAAGCTCTCCGAATTGTGTCGGTTGAGGTGCCAGCGCGTCCTCATTTGTTTCCAGCTGAACGACGGCCGGAATGCTCAATTCGGAGGTGCCATACTTCATATCTCGTTCACGGAAGTACTCGGCTGCATCTTCCGATCCCTGTTGAGTCCATTCGTCAAACTTCATCTGCTTCTGCCGAAACCTCTCCATGCACTGCTGGACCATTTTGCTGATGGTGCCCATCACCCAGCCAGGTTCGTCATCTTCGCTCAACTTGCCCTGCTCAGCCCCGTCATCATCCTCATCTTCCCCATCTTTCCAATTGTCGGACCTTGCAAGATCACTCAGATTGTCTCCGATAGCAACCAGCATCTCCCCAATCATCTTTTCGGGCTCTCGGGACATCCATCCCACGATTTCAGCATGCATCATATTGTCCTGCAATTGTTGAACCGCTACCTCTGCATGTTCAAATTGCTTTCTTGCCCCAGCGGTATCTCTCTCAACATCATCCTCAATCCATTACTGATGCTCTTAATTGCTTAAGAAGTGCGTTTCTCGTCGTGTCTCCGCCGCAATCGTCTTGTTGGATCTCAAGCTGTGCAATGCCCAAACGGTTCGGATTCTCTCTGCCTCACAGCCGCTCTTGGCTTCATTCGCTTGATGACGTCGTCGGGTTGACCGCTTTGTCCATTTACTGTATCTGTCTGCTGGATGAGGAGAAAAGTTCTTTTTCGGAGCATTGTCCATTGTAGTTTTCATGGACTTTGTTGTTGGGCGAGATGTTGCATGTTGCATGTTATGGACAATATGGAGGTAAGCTGCATGTTTTATGTCAAGGTTAGTGCGTTTACTCATCTTAAACATAGCAAAATCGCTCTCTTCACTGTCAATAAATCAGAAATTGTGATGCTAACCGTACAACATGACATGATTGTTACCGTCAGTTTCTTGTAATATCCCGGGAATTATTTGAGAGAAACATCAGCAGACATCCTTTCCCTCGAACTAAATCTTATTAATATCTAGCCATTGGGCGATTTTTGCGGTCATACAGCTCAATTGATCCCTGATATCAAACACACAACATGAGACCAACTTATTGCAATTTGCGGGGCCATGGGAAACTCCTGCAACTTGCAGCCATACTCAGTAGAATTCATCATGAGCATAACGATCAAGTTGGCTGCTACTTATTCCATTCTGACATGAAGCTAACTATTTAGTCCTCAGGGCTTCACACTTCGTCTCGTTATCATCTTTCTCCGCTATTCCACACCAGCACAATGTCGATACACACCCAGCACCGCTAGGTCCAAGCGGATACAATGCTGGCAGATTGGCGGGCACCACATCAAATACAGGAATTGTTGGCACACAATGGCAGCGCTGACACATGTTTGTTCACCGCGATGCTGCCAATGTAGCCACAAAACAAATGACCCAGGATGCACATTTAAAAATCGTTCGCAAGACTGGAAGCAGCAAAAACAAGATGCAGCCTGCAGTTGGATGTGAGTATATCCATATCGAGGCAAACGGCGGTCAATTAACTGTATATCGTAAAGTGTGTGTCCGTACAGAGCTACGTAAGGAATTCATTGTTAGAAGCATCAACTAATGTCTTGTAGGTTTTCAACATGTCTGCAACTATGGCATTGCAAGGAGGTCGGGCACAGCTGGAACAGTCCGACATGCGCCGGGCATTCAATATGGGCAAAACGGCCAAAGATGGCATTTCGCGCACAACAATAGAGGAAATGAATCATCCCATTAAGAAACCACGCGCTGACGTCCGAGAAGAGAAGAAGTGGGGTGTTGAGAGTCCTGGGTATAAAAAGGTGAAGGCTGCGATAGAAAGACACCTGGGAATGCTTCGTCATAACAAAACGTCCGGCTACCTTCCTTGCCAAAATGGCACCGGAAAGAATCCGCATACACGCTGGAGATGCAAAGAAACAGGTGCACCTCCCCCCACCCGAGGCAGAGTGCGAAGTGCAGAGCTGACTCCACCTCCGCCCGGCAAGCCGCCCGCCCCAACTGGTAACATCTCAGGAGCTCAACCGTCTGAAATCATCAATTTGCCGGCGTGATATACTTGTTCACATACAGATCTTCTGGATGAGGAATTTTTCGAACATGATGAGGTTACCGAGCACGGTACTGATTTTGATCCAGATAAGCTGCCTGATGATGGTTAGTACACTTTGTGCTGTGCGGTAATGCGGCTAGAATTCATTTTGAAGACAAAAGCAGCGGATTGAGCGATTCTGCAACTGTGACGAGCGTTGACTGAAAGACACGGGATTTTGGAGATTATTATTATATATCTCTATATATCATTAAAGAACAACGTAGTGATCAAGAAGAAAGTAAATGAAAACGCCAGAAAGGCAGCCAAAACAATGTGAATGATGGACTGTACCAAATTGAATGATTGCATATTGTGGATACAGCGATGACAAAATGAGTGTCAACAGATCGTCAACCATTTTTGGTCATGTGTCCTGGGAAATCACACCTCTGATAGGTTGTAGTCAGTCACAAAGGAATTATTGTCCACCTTTCTAGGTAAATCAGATTGCAATACCTTCCCTGCCCCAGGATGGCAATGAGTGTCAACAGAGCTTCAACGGTTTTTGGTCATGTGTCCTGGGAAATCTCACCTCCATTCGGTTGTTGTCAGTCAGATTGGAATTTTTGGCTGCCTTTATAGGCAAAACAGAATGCAATACCCTCCCTGCCCCATCATGAAAATAAGCATCAATGGAGTGTCAACGAGTGTTGGTCATGCGTCCTGGGAAATGACACCACTGATAGGGTGTAGTCAGTGATAAACGAATTGCTGGCTGCCTTTATCGGCAAAACCAATTGCAATACCCTCCATGCCCCATCACGAAGATGAGCGTCAACGGAGTGTCAACAATAGGTGGTCATGTATCATGGGTAATCGGGGGGGCGACAGGTCGCACATTGTCATACACTGATTATTGACTTCCTTTATAGGCAAAAGTGAAAGTGAAATACTTCCTGCCCCAGCATCAAAATGATCGTCACCAGAGTGTCAATGATTGTTGGCTTTCCATCATGGTTAATCACAGTGCGATGTGGCGGTTATTGTCTATATTCATCGTTCTGACTGTTATTAAACGCTAAAAGGTTCAAGAGTACTTAATGGTAGCTCTGTTAATGAAATAAGTTGTTACTGTCCCGGAGAATGTGCCTAGAATATCCCGTACATATCTCCCTATAAAGGCTGCCATATCTTTCTTCATGGATGTTTGTGATCAAGCACCACCTATATTACTGAAGTGTAATGGCGACACATGACTGTGGCCGGGTCACGGCCATTTTATACCATCCGCTCATCATGAGACTTTGATCTCTAACGATAATCTTACCTATACACCGATTTACTATCACTGCAGTCCACATTTGCAACCGTATCCCATAATTACCAGACATATGCCCATAAGGCTGAACGCTGGCGTACGTGCCCCTACACTATTGTCGCTTTGTCAGTAAATGGATACGTTTCGCTCACAGGAATTACGCCTTTACTGATGCGCCACTTCCGAAGGTCAAGAATTAAAATTACACCTTTAAAGACGACATAACGATACATAATTACAGCAAGCATGGATCTTGATCGTTTGATCATCCAATTGAGCACCCTGATGGCAGCGGAGAAGAGTTCCAAGATCAATTGGCGCACGAGACGGGTCACCACAGTGATGGCAATTATCATGACTACAGGCCGCGACTATTTGATCCAGCCAATAACACAATCCGAATATGATCGAGTTATAGAGTTGAACATCATTCCTACATGTCAATTGCGGGCAATCAGCAGACAGCGAAAGTTCAACGGACGAGACACGTCGCCTCAATGGCGATAATTATCACGAAAACAGGATTCGACCCTACAAACCAGAGAAATCGAATACCATTCCTACTAGTCAATGCAGCGCGATCATCGGTCGGAGAACGTACAATCAATGGAGCGATCTTATTCCTGAATGGACAATACCCAAAACCGATGGACGATTGCTAGTCAGCGCAATGTATATACCTACAGCTCTAGCAACCTCGAAGAATCCCGGAGGACAGTGAAAACAACAAAGGAATTTGCCACAGTCTCAGAATGGCAGCGATAAGAAATGCAACTTCCAACCATTCATCTCCGAACCTGTAGAAACTCCTTCGGCCAATTCCAATGAATCCAACAATCCTGATCCCAGGAATTGAAAATCCGTCAAGTCCAATAAGCCCAGTGGAGGTAGCCGTGCCAACTATAATCAGCGCTGGGGCTCTGAAAGGAAGTCTGCCAACGTCAAAAGGCAAACCGGCAATGTACTCACTGCAGTAGCGGAAACCAGAAAAGTTTATATGTAACCTTGGATAAGATACAACCGCAGCGAATCGCCTTTAAATCAAGAGTCATTCTGGAAGGTCAGGCTCTGATGTGAATCCAATATCTATGTGGCACACGGAGACCTGATTCGGTGCATATCATCCATGAAGTCATTGTATGAAATTTTCACGGCAATAGGCAGCAAGTCAAAGAACAAATCAACTGTTGTGGAATGAGCATCTTGGTATCGCCGAGCCTCCTTAGGAGACTCGAGCTGTCATACGAACCAGCATTCACCTCCACCCTGGCCCAGTGATGATGTATATAAAGAGTTGAATTGCCAAACTCTTGGGTCAGTATTTTGAATTCCTTAAACTGGATGCCAAATTGGAGGTTTTAGTTAGTCATCCCAATGAAGGTATACGACCTAGGGATGGGCTTGCCATGGTAAGAAAGGCGGGAAGCGATAACAGCAACGGTCGATTGACAGCCCTGCGAGTGCCAAATGGTTCCGCAATGGGCAACGATTGCAGAAGCAGATTGGACATGTCCTTTGCCCGAACGCGGTGATGTAACCAAAATGGTGAGCCTTCCCCGCATATATTACTACTCGGGCCTACCGCATATGATCATCTCTTAGCTAGTAAGTGGTTGAGGTATTAGCCACACGACATGGTGAATCGAAAGAGTTGCCTGTAGCATCACTGCGAGGCATCACGAAATGTAAGCGAATCACCAGGATGCAGAAAGGACGAGTAGGAGCAGCGGCAGTAGTTGTGGCAGAAGAGTGACACAGTGACGGTGCATGAATGACTGCTACCGGGTCGCTGAGACACGAAGGGAGAAACTGGTCAACTCGGCCTGGTCCTATTGTGACGAACCATCTGATGCAGCGATCCCGTGACCGATACCCATCTCCACTCCCCCAACGCATGCTACAATGCAGAATGCAGAAAGGCTAATAATAATAGCAACAGAGATAGTTAACGTGGTGAAGGTAACAGATGATTGGGGTCGCATCCCAGCACCATATCAAGAATTGTTGAATCCTCGTGAGATATAAGGACCATGTGGACATATGCAGCAAACATACTGCAACTCCCACACTGCATCTTTCAACCCATCGAAAAGGAATTCGTGAAAAAGACGGCCATAGGGAGAGCGTGAGAGAACATGACAGGTTACCCCGCCCGTGAGGAACCACACAAAGTACTGGGATCTCCGAAATCTCGGAAAGATCGAGTAAGACCAAGAGAAGGGAAAAATACAGTGTATGACGGGCTGCAGCTGCACCGATCTCATTTGCGAGAATGAAGGACCACGGACTACAGCTGTCTGTGGACTACCGAGATCTCAATAAAGCCCCGGAATTCCTATCACCTAATTCAATCCAAGGAAGGCGACACGGAAGAAACCGAGCTACAATTCCAATTAGACGAGATCAGGCTGTGGCAGAGCGACGACATTAAAAGAGAGGGATGACCCTACGGGAGGTGCCAGAATGAAAGAACAGAATGCATTTCAAATCTAACGGCGGCACGTGACCCGGGGCCGGGTAATGGCCGTTCTGCATCGTCATCTCGCCAGAAGCCTTAGATCTCTAGCGATAATCTTACATATACATCTACATCTAATATCACTCATATCCACGTTTGCAACCGTATTCCAATAATTACCATACGTATACCTATGAGGCCGCACGCAGGCATATGTGCCCTTACACTTTTATTGCATTTTCAGTAAACGGATACGTTTCGCTCACGGGATTACGAGTTGACGAGTTTTACCACTTTTCCGACGCGACACCATGGAGTCAACAATTCAGAATACTCCCCTCCAAATGAGATATCGAAGCATCATTGCTGCGAACCACCAAGCTTTGATCATTCCATGATCAAATTGAGCACCCTGACGACAGCAGGGTGGAACCTGGAGAACAATTGTCGCACAAGACTTGTCACCGGCAATGAAGACGGTTATAATCGCCTGCAGGACACCACCCGGCCAATGATAAAAGTAGCATACGATCGATCCAGATGAGTTCAACACGACATCCATTTCTTCCAATGGCTGCAATCGCCCACCGGACACCGGAGAAGTCGCGACTGCACCGCAGAACGCATCAATTCATGGCGGAAACCTAAAGAGCTCAGAGACCAATTGGCGCACACGGCGCGTTCCCGACATTGAAGATGATGATCGCGAGTACAGGACAAGATCAATTGAGCGTGATGACCAGTCCAAGCACCTACACTGGACGGAGTGACCTTACCCATGAATGCGGCCATATTATGAATCAAAAGCGAAGTCAGAGACGTTTTACGAGTCAGCACAGTTACAACTACAATCCATGTATTTGAGCGTAGTGCACCTATTCTACCAACCTACAGCTACTCATACCTACACCGGATAATCTGCCACGAACGAAGTGCACTTACGGAGAAGACCCTCTACCATTGCAGCCCTGTTACCGCCACGTACGTCTGAACGAGCAATTGGAGTTGAGGAGAAGACACCCTACAATTGAAGGACAATGAGGATGAGACGTTTTCTCTCGCTTGAGGGGTTACATTGCGCAGCACAAAGTGCATTTACGGTCACAGACTGACACACTTCGGCAGACTGTCTACGATGAGTACGACGACTACATTCACTACGATGGCTATGATGACCTCAGCGCACAAGAATTATGGACAATCCAAGCGGCAATCGACTAATCAAGTGCTAAGATCCTTCGACAACTCAGGAAGCAAAACCTATTGGAGGGGTAGCCACTCATGGCGACGCTGGACGAAAATATACAAATACCAGACAGAAATGGCGAGATGCAATGCGTCCGGGTTATTATTGACTGTGGTGCAACCAGCATCCTTATGACACCGAGGCTTCTCAAGTGACTCGGGATATCACATCAGGCGGCACACATCACCACCCTCGCCATAACTGGAGGTGTGATGCAACATGCAAAGGACAGCCGCACGACGCGGATCACAGTCCAGTACTTGGACTATCTCGCGCAAGAAGACAAATCAGCTGTGCTAGTCATGCTAATGCGGGCGTACAATTTAGTACTTGTCTTACCATGGTTTCCCAAATAAAATCCGGACATCGACTGGGCTCAATTATCTCCCTGCGATCACCGAGCGCGAGTGGAGCGGAGGAATGACACCGATGACTATGACAGTGGCACCGAAGGTTTCAGAAGCCGAAAATGACAACTTCAAGAGAAGCTTCTCGGACGCGGTCCTGGTATACAGACACTTTGAGTAACCGCATTCGACAATCTTCTAAGTAGCATTGAAGTCGTTGTAGCATTTGCCCAACAGACTGGGGAATGCATAGGGCTGTTGGGAGTGACTTTGGATGACATCACCTTGGTTTCACCAGGTGATACAGACCCAAGCGCTGGACAGGACGAGCAGAGAGCAGCGGCGGTAGTTGCGGCAGAAGAGCCCCTCGGAGGACACACTTGATTGACTGCTGCCAGCTCACCGAGACCAGAAGGGAGTGAATGGACGGCGGGGCTTTGCTTCTGTGTGGGCTAACCGTTAATGACAAGGCCTCCTGGATATTCTCTTCCACCACTTCCATCTTTTGTCTCGATTCCTTTGGCTAACATGGATGGAGCAGTTTGGAGATAAACCCGAAGACAAATGACAATTGAGATCGAAGAGCCCACTTACCAACGCCGAAGATTTAAGAAGCAATTTGAAGCCCGGGCATGAGATAATGTTCCAGATACCAGAGCGAACAGTCCTGCAGAAGGCTACTTAGCGAGGAAACGAGCTATCATTGAGACTGTGAGAATTGGACTTTCGAGCGCCGATATGCCCATCCTGGAGATGCTTGGAGATCAATGACAATCAATCATTGACTATGGCGACATAGACAAAGTTATGTGGAAATCTACCCTATCTAATATGCTTACTTTCGATGGAAATCCACGAGACTTGCAATTGAGTGCCGAGATGCAGATAAACGATATGCCGTCCCAAGTACAATCCCGACCACTATTGAAGAGACCAAATCAATTGCCGATTACAATCCATATTACAATGCCGATTTCATTACCGAATACAATGCCGAATTTGTTACGAAGTTATTGCCGAGAATACTAACCTAAATTGATCTCCACTCAGACTCGGTGATCCCGAACTACACAACTATGATGGCAACTGCAATTGCACTTCCGAATTAAACCCTTCCAATCGATGGTCCTTACGAAGCTATATGAGATTAGTCGCCGGCCGAGTAACAACATTTAAAAGATCGGGTTGACCGCACCGGAATCACAACCCCTACCACAGAAATTTTCTGTTCCGGAACTACCTGAACAATGCACCGTGTGATCCAGTCTCCAATTGAGAAGGCTAGCTGTGGCAAGTTCACCTGGACATGAATCAACTAGTAGACTCAGAAAATGAAGATAAGTCAATCGAGGAGAGTGACGACCAGCACAGTCGGAGGAGAGCCAACGAGCGCACCCCGCGATCCAAGATGATAAGTTCACCTAGTATACGATAGGCGTCCAGTAGACCTACAAATGCACCAGAGAGATGACAAGTCAAACGATCCTGTTCCATGCCGAACGACTGCAATATGACAACTGAAGCAGTTCCGAACGCGATACCGAACGACTGCGATAAGGCTACTGAATCAGTCCCGAAGGCGATGAAAAATGACCACCGAGTGTATCGAATAGTCTACCAAATGGCATCACAAGAGACAGTCGAGAGAACTACCAAGAGATGATGACCGAGATCTCATAGCCACAGATATCACTGCCCAAGGACTTCACATGGAGATTGAATGTGAGGATTACTGGGAGCGCTACCATACCAAGCCACTGACCAAGACACTGGCCGAACAGCATACCGAACTGAATTCGCTGCGTACCGAGACGGCCAAGAGAGGTCGACCAAGAACGGACCGAAGGTGTCATCTGAATGCCTTTCACCGAGAACCGGTCCACCGAGACCGGACCAGATGCCCAGTCAAGAGATGTCGGAATCGGCATATGCAATGCGGCTTCCCGAAAGCAGAGGCACACTCCTGTCATGGTGAGTATGACCACCTACTGTGAAGTTTACGCATTAGATATGGATCAACAATATACTGCCATGCTGATGCGATTGGCGCATTCTACCACCCTCAAATGGTCACCAGCGAGTCGCATGAAATCCCACTGCTATTACGATGCCAGGAGCGAAAGCTCACATCATTGCCAAAAGTCCAGAGGATGCACCATTGCAAAAGACGTCGAGATTGAGAGCATTGGGACGCCATATACGACAGTAAGTCAAGAGGCCAAACAGTCAAGGCGAGGCGCTGTTGCAATGACGTGGAGATTGAGCACATTGGGACCCCTCATATGACAGTAAGTCAACTGGCAGAGCAAGTCAGGATAGACACTGGACAGCGGGCGAGGCAGAAGGTCGACCGAACCCGAACCAAGAGAGTCTGCAGATGAAGCCAAAGCCGAACTAAATTACATGTCGAATCAGAGATTACAATGACAATCCTGAATCATCAAAGAATCCCAATATCAATTCAGAGATCCAAATTACATTACTACCGAGCAACAATGGCAATTGACAATCAATATGAACAAGTCGTCCACAGAACAATGAATTTGTAAATGGGGGAGATAGCCATGTCAGATAAGTCAAAACCTACCGACAAGTCAAAAGCCCACCTGCACGCAGTCTGCCCAGACACTTACCGACAAGTCTACCAAGTCAAACAAGATTCTACTGAAACCCCATTCAAGAGCGCAACCATGAAGTTGACCAGATGGTCACCGAAGCGGACTTCCAAATCTGATTTCCGAGTCAAGCAGTATCTACGAGTCAATGCCACCTACCGATTACTACTGGCTGCAAAATATAATTTACAGACCATGCGGAAGCACTGAACAGAGCTCAGACAGCGCTAGTGGGCTTGAACTTGGTAAGTATAACCATCTTTAGAGAAGCTCACTTGCTAGATGTCAATGAATGAGATGAGACAACGGACTTGACGAATACGATCGACGGCTACGGCCGATACTGACAGCGGATGCCCCCATCGATTCCAAGTCAGGAGCGGAGGCTCGCATCGTTGCCAAGTCATGAGTGGAAGCTCTACCACCCTGACGACTTCCGACAATGACCTACGCCGAGATACACCAACTATGAGTGCGGTACTGGATGGCAGGTTAAATGCTGTATGAGATTGGCACTGGAGATAAAGAGGAATTGAGGTCTGAGAATTGGGAGCAGAGGAAATGGGTCAATGGAGTTTCGGAACTCAGGACTGGAGGAAAGTTATCAATTGGGCGTTCCTTGCTTCGGTTTCTTCTCTTCTCTTCTCTTCTTTTCTCCAAACTTGATTTCTTCTTTAGATCTCGGCCCGGTACAAATGGCATCGGCACTGGTTTTACCACATCCGGATCACAGTCAAATGGAGGTTGAGGTTCCCCGTGCGCCAGATCCACAGAAAGGCTACCGTACGGTGCCAATCGGTAGCGTGACATTTGAGCTTGTACCAGTCCGTACGGGGCATGGTTGTATAACGCTTTCCTTTCCTTTCCTTGTCTCTTATGTGGTTTATGCTGCCGAGGAGGTCTACGCCTAAAGAGGGGGGTACTGTAATGGCGGCACGTGACCGGGGGCCTGGTAATAGCCATTCTTCATAGTCGGCTCGCCATGAGTCTAAGATCTCTAGCGATAATCTTACATATACATCTACATCTAATATCACTCGCATCCATGATTGCAACCGTGTTCCAATAATTACCATACGTATACCTATGATGCCGGACGCAGGCATTGGTGCCCTTACGTAATGACACAGAAGTTCAGCCGCAATAATGGCACCCAGAGAACCGGGATCAGGGTACATAGAGAAGAATTAACATATGCACCTAGCATCCAGAAGATGATAATCCCACCTAGAGAATTCACGGCCACAGCTTATGGTCGGAGACAACGAGAACAGACCAAGCGAAGTCCGGCACTGCAACACGAAGTAGAATTGTCGATTCAAAGCAAGTAGAAACACGAAGCCAGTCGAACCAGGAACCAGGTCAATGACCAATGCGATTCAAAAAGAATGGACAAACCAAGTTGAAAAATCTGACCAAAGCAAGTACAAAAATGTGACAAACCAAGAGAAGCCAACCAAGACCAGCCAAAAGTCAGGCGAAGTCGAAAACCTACAAAATGCAGAGACGAAGGCTGTCAAAAGACATGTCCGTCAACAAAGGTCACCAAAAGTCTACCGAAGCTCACAAGTCTACCCAACCGCGATGGCAATTAACAACCGATTTGAGTCTAAGTTGTTGGCAGAGCAACCAACATGACCAGGGGGGATAACCGTTTCAAAAGATGTGTCGGAAGGACAAGCCAAAAGCACACCGGGAGGTACTCTACCGAAACGCTGGGAAGTCGACCACTGAATTCCTACCGGCAAGCCTGAAGCCCACCGGGATGCAGTCTACCAAGACACACACTGAGAAGTCAACCAAGAAGTCTGGCAAGAAATCGGCCAAGATTCTACTGAAGCCGCAAATTAGGAGCAACTATGAAGTTGAACGGCTGGGCACCAAAAGCGGACTGCAAAAGCTGAGTACCGAATCAAGATAAATCTACGAGTACATGCCGTGTCCCAAAGACTACTCGCTGCAAGATATATTCTACAGAGCATGCGGAAGCACTGCACGAAGGCTCAAGTGAGCTTAGGCAGTCTTGAACTTGGTAAGGATACCCATCTTAGGGAACCTTACGTGTTTATCGACGAATATGACGTGTTTGACATAGACGATTAACAGCTACGAACAATGTCAGCCGCAGAAGCTCCCATCAATACCAAGTCACCAGCGGATGATCTACCACCCTGGCAACTGGAACAAAGACCTACGCTGAGATACAAGCTACAGGAGTGATGGTCATTGGAGCATTGCGTAGGAATTTGAGACAATGGAGGACGAGATCACTTTCGGATATTTGGTTGTTTCTCTCTTCAGATCGTCTCTTGTTTGGATCACGGCACGATACAAATCGCGTCGGCATGGGTTTTTACGACCAGTTATTGGATGTGGAGTTTCGCTGTTCACCAGATCTGCCGAATGGTCGCTATGGAGCTGTACCAATCGGTCGTGAGACTCAAGATTTCGGACGTGTATGTACGTGGCAGGAATGTATAATGCTGTAATGGCAGTCAGTATTTGGTTCTCGGCAATGGCACAAGCCATGTCCAGGGCCGGGTAACCTGAACCTTATATAGACGACTCGCGATCTCTCTGAGATCGCTAGCGATAATCTTACCTATCAACTACTCTATTATATTATCACATTCACGTGTGCAACCGTATGTTCTCATATACTCTTATACGCGGCCATTTACGGATATACGGCCTTACACTATTATCGCTATTAATGAATTTGATACGTTTCACTCACTGGATCTCGCGATTTACCTCTTTCGACGCGTCGCCATGAAATAACGCGTTTTATCACAAAGCATGCCTCCGAAGAAGTTTACCAGAACTCAATTGCGTGTCACTCACATCCATGAGAGTGATGACACTCTGCAGGCAGCGGCATCGACAGCCGAACGCACTACTCCAACGGTCTTACTGGAGGCCGAGATTGACAATGACGATGACCTCTACGATGACCTCAGAGGTCATAGACGCAAAGATAGCCGATCGACAATCATAGTGGTGATCTCCATTCCCAAATGACTGACGAGGATCGTCTAGAAGTGGCGACTCAAAACCAGTTGATGCTGGAAATGATGCTCGAAAATCAAGCCCAGTGGAAAGCCGAACTGTGACTCGAAAGGGAGAGGATGGCGGCCAAACCGGATCAAATGGCTGCCGAATGTGATCAATGGGCTGCTGAATGCGCCGAACACACCGAACAAAGCACCGTAAGCCCATGACTGAATATCTACAAGATGGTTGACCCCGTAAGGTTCTGAGGCGGTGCAAAAGAGCTGGACCGATTTCTGGACGCGTTACGCTCGAATTTCAACTCCCACGGCCACCTATTCCCACGCAGTGGACCCGATGACGTCAAATACACGATCTCTCTTCTGGGCGCCTGGAGTCATCATCAAAACCCGACACTTAGTCAGACGGCGATGACAGACCCTTCGGAATGGGCGGGCGACCTATCTGCGGAATCCGACCCATGCCTACAGCACTTCGACCTCTTTGCACAAGAGATAGCTAAGGTTTATGGAGTAAAGGATTGATGACGCGTGGCGGTGATCCCGCTGATGCAGGGATACACACAACTTCCAGAAGAATCGGTCAGAGCCTATGGGAATCGTTTGAAAGTTATTTGGAGACAGTCCGGGTGGAATCTACAGACGCACCAAGAACTCCTCTTTGATATTGCCTGGGCAGGCCTCCGCAACTCTCTCAAGAACAATGTTGGACTGATGACGCCCGCCAATGGCAGATTTGACACCTTGGCCAAATTCTTCGGCAAGGCCGCGGCATCGGAAGTTACACATGTCGAAAACAAGAAGCCACAGCAGCAGCAACAACAGCAGCAGCAAGAACAGCAGCAGAAACAGCATACGGACTCGTCTTCCAAAGGCGGCAAACAAGAGTACCGGCCAACCATCTCCGAGCCAGCCGACACCACTGGCGGTGGCAAATCCGGCCAATCGGGCTCAAACAGACACGGCAAATCAGGCAGCGGAAGACAATCGTCCGGCCTACCACCAGCACCATGGGTCTCAACGGAAATCTTCGAAAGCCGACATACTTCAGGCAAATGTCTATGAGGCGAATCTCCGAACCACAAGGCTAGGTTCTGCCCTAAATACTCCCGAGGAGGTAATGCACTGCAGCAGGCCCAGACATTAGCTCCAAACAGGGACGGAGGACACCAAATCAAACGAGAGAAGTCCTTTCCAATCAGCAACCAAAAATCTCATAGGCCTCTCTCGGCATCTGGCCCGACGGGAGAGATTCGACGATGCGGAATTGGGGTTGGAGAGGCTGGCAATGCAGACTTTGATGGTAACGATGGACAGCATACAACTGCATCGGATCGCTTTGAAGTCAAGGGTGTTGCTGGAGAGCTCGAAAGCTCTCAGGTCAGGTCACTACTTAGGCGGCACGTCCAGACCGGACATGTCCCATATTATTCACGAGGTTTTTATAAGAGATGGAAATGGGGAAATGCAACCAGTGCGACCTCTCATCGATTGCGGCGCGACAAGCATCTTTATGTCACCGAGACTGCGAACACGGCTTGGTCTAGCGGACGAACCAGCATACATCACGATTCTAGGCCTCAATGGCCAAGTAATCGCGCATGCGAGCGACAGTCGAAAAACAGCGTTCACGGTTCAGTAGATGGAGCACTTATCACCGGTTCAAGAAGCGGAGGTGCTAGTCGTGCCTATGCGGGCTTACGACTTGGGTTTGGGATTGCCTTGGTTCCAGTCCAGGAACCCTGACGTCGATTGGCATAGCGGTCGACTTTTGCCTCTGCGAACCCCAGGGGGAGCGGAAGTGGTGGCAGCGGACCGGGTAGACTATCAGGAACGCCCCGGAAATGTACCAGAATCTACGGCTAAGGAGGAGGCGTGTTCCGAAGGAGGCAGCGGTATCCCAGATATTCAAATACTCGGAGCAACTGCCTTTGACGATCCACTGGCCAGTGAGCAGGTGCTCGGGACATTCTTCCTAAGAGTGGGAGATTGTACTGCGGTGCTGGGAGCAACTGTGGAAGGCATCACTGATGGTGAGTGAGATAGGTTCCAGGTACTGGACGGGTGAGCAGGGAGCAGCGGCGGTAGTTGCAGCAGAAGAGTGTACCAACAATGAGGACCTTGAATGACTGCTACCGGCACCCTGAGACACGAAGGGAGTACTGGACGGTGGGGCTTGGTCCTATTGTGGCGAACAGTTTAAAATCCGGGCTCCTGGATATTCCTTCATACCGCTCAATATCTATTATGAATTGAGAACTAACGTGTGCAGATGGAGCTGGCACAACGACAAAGCTGGTGCCTACAGATGATTGAGGACATATCCTGGCCACTTACGGAGAATTTGTGGAGGTTTTCAGCAAACATAAGGCAGAGACACTCCCGCCGCATCGGTCAACCGACCATGCAATTGACTTGGAGCCCGCCGATAAATTGCCATATGGACGTATTTACAACCTATCGGAGTTTGAGTTGAGGACGTTAAAGGCTTACATCGAGGCAAACTTAGCCAACGGCTTTATTCAGCGATCATCATCGCCGGCGGCAGCGCCAATCCTCTTTGCAAAACAGAAGGATGGAGGGTTAAGGCTTTGGGTGGATTACCGCGCGCTCAATCTGGCTACGGTGAAGAATCGGTATCCCCTCCCATTATTCTCAGAGATGCTTCAGCATGTAAGTGAGGCCTGCATATTCACGAAACTTGACTTCTGTGGTGCCTGTGACGTGATCCGGATCAAGGGAGGCGACGAATACAACAGGGCTTTTCGAACGCGTTATGGGCAATTCGAATACCGTGTCATGCCATTGGGTCTAACAAACGCACCGCTACGTTCCAGTCTTACCTCGATGATTGCCTACGGCCATACATTGACGATTTCGCTGTATGCTACCTGGACAACATACTCATCTATTCAACAAACAAGCAGGAGCACGAGGAGCATGGGCGCCAAGTGCTGCAGCGACTTAAGGAATTCGGCCTCTATTGCAAAGCCGAGAAGTATCAATTCGGAGTTTCGGAAGTCAGCTTCCTGGGGTTTGTCATCACTCCCGATGGAGTCGGCATGGAATCGGACCAGATCTCCACAATCGAGGAATGGCCGACACCGAAGACAGTCAGAGATGTTCAGGTGCTTTTCGGATTCATGAACTTCTACCGAAGATTCATCCGGAAATATGCCAAGGTGACCCTTCCACTGACGGAATTACCACAGAAGACAGAGGCAAGCCCGAGAGACAAAAAAGGGGCACATACAGTCAAATGGGAATGGACTCGGGAAGCCGAATTGGTGTTTTGGAACCTGAAACGGACCTTCACCGACCCACGGATCCTCAAGCATTTCGATCCGGCCAAGCTGATCATTCTCCAAACGGACGCGAGTGGATTCGCGATTGCGGGCATTCTCAATCAGTATGATGTTTTCGGGGTTCTCAGGCCAATCAATTCCTACTCCAGGAAGTGCTGTCCAGCTGAACAGAATTACGAAAATTATGATCAGAAGCTATTGGCCATTGTGAAATCACTAAAACGATGGCGGCATTACCTCGAGGGCGCCAATTACAATGTCTCAATTCGATGCGATCACAAGAATCTCGAATTCTTCCAGACATCCAAAGTACTCTCCAGAAGACAAGCCAGGTGGTTGGAAATCCTTTCGGCTTACGACATTGCCATTGAGCACTTGGAAGGCAGCAAGAACCCGGCCGATGGCCCATCCAGACGGCCCGACTACGAGATCCGCTACGAAAGGCCTGTGGCACGACTATTGGCAACCGTCTCAGTGGAACCATACGGCGATCTCATGAGTGCAATTATCGCGGCCCAGGCTTCCGACTCTTTGGCTGTCAACATCTCGGCGAAGCTTGTCGACCAACAAATGATAGAGGGCACAGATACCGCCAAAGAGGAGAGCCAATGGAAAGTCGTCGCGGGAGTCTTGACTTACGAGGAGATGATATATGTTCCAGCGACCGATTCTCCACGCGGACAAATGATAAGTCTATTCCATGACAACCCTGAGTCCGGTCATTTTCGAGCTCTTAAGACTACTGAGCTGGTATCTAGGGATTTCCACTGGCAAGCAATAGACTCGCATGTACGTAAATAATTCAGAGGCTGCGAAGTATGCCACCGAATCAACGCTCCTCAGCACGCCAGGAACAGGATCAACATGCCTTTGGAGGCACCATCAGGGCCATGGGAAGGCGTCACGATGGACTTCGTCACCCACTTGGTAGAGTCAACGGCATCGGGCTACACCAGGATTCTCGTTATCGTAGACCGACTGGCAAAGATGGCAATCTACTTACCGTGCTGGAAGGATATCGACTCGCCGGAATTGGCCCGGCTCTTCATTCAACAGGTCCTCTGCAAGCTTGGCATCCCGGACAACATAGTCACAGATCGCGGCACCCAGTTTACAAGCCCGATTCTGGACCCGGGTATGATTTCACTTGAGTACTGACCATTGGCTCGCGACAGCCTTCCATCGACAGATGGACAGGCAGATGGAGTGTCAAAATCAGACGATGGAGCAGTATCTCCGGGCTTTCTGCAACTAGGAGCAGGACAATTGGGTCGAACTCTTGCCGCTAGCACAATTCTGTTACAATGACGCGATACACGCATCCACGAGGATGACTCCATTCTGGGCTAATTACGACCACCATCTGGTGATGCAGTTTAAGGCCCCGCAGCAACCATCTAGCCTGCATTGGGAAATCCAAGCAGACAAGTTCGCAGCTGGCATGGAGGTGACTCACCAAACCCTCCGTAACAACTTACAGGAGGCTAAAGCCAATCACACGAGATAAGACGGCGGCAAAGAGGTTGTTTTCGCGATTAGAGATAAGCTCTGGCTTTCAACGCGGCACTTCCGGACGACAAGACCGTCAAAGAAGTTGGATTACAAACGGACGGGACCTTACATGGTATGTAAGGTTATCAATACGAATGCTTACGAACTAGACCTTCCGTAGATGATCCGGAAGCACAACGTTTTCCACCTCTCGTTGCTTGACCGCTATACACCTCCTACTGCCAGGCAGCCGCCCTCTGAACTGCAGCCGACGGTCGTGGACGACTCTGAGAAATGGGAAGTTGACCGAATCCCCGATTCTAATCGACGCTACCGGAAGCTCCATTATCTCGTACAATGGGCGGGTTACAATTGCGTGCGGACTAGCTGGGAACCTGTGGAGAATCTCGGGAATGCGCAGGAATTAAGTTGATGAGTTCCAACGAGAGCATCCGAGGAAGCCTCGACGATGATGGGACTGGAGGAATGGGATTGGATGTTTCACGGGGGTTTTACTTTGCTTACTTTCTTGTTGAACTCGGCCCAGTAGAAATGGCGTTGGCACTTGTTTTAACCACCTCCGGAGACAAGTCAAGTGGAGGTGGAGTTTCCCCGTCCATCGAATCAGCCGTGAGGCAGCTCATAGAGCACTGATCGGTTGTGAGATATACTAGAGTCGTACGGAGGCGTACGCATCTGGATTTTGTTTTCTTATGGATTTTCTTCTTATATAGACGTATGTGGCAGCTCAGGGGGTCTGCTCCTACTGGGGGGGATGATGTAATGGCAGTCAGTATGAGATTCTCAGCAATGGCACGAGACATGTCCAGGGCCGGGTCACCGCAACCTTTTATAAAAGACTCGCAATCTCTCTGAGATTGCTAGCGATAATCTTACCTATCAACTACTCTATTATAGTACCACATGCATGTGTGCAACCGTATCTTCTCATATACTCTCATACGCGGCCATATACGGATATACAGCCTCACAAATGCATTCCTTTCCTTTTCTTTCCTTTCCTCATGTACGGTTTATGCAGCCCAGGAGGTCTGCACCTCCAGAGAGGTATGATGTAACGGCGACACATCGCTGTGGCCAGGTAACGTCCTTCCTATATAGTCGGCTCGCCACAAGACTTAGATCTCTTGCGATAATCTCATCTATCCATCTATTTACTATCACTCGACTCCACGTTTGCAACCTTATACAATAATTAGCATACATCTGCCAATCAAGTCAAACGCTGGCCTATGTGCCCTTACGCGAAGATACAAGACCAAATATCTTTCACACTCTGTTGACGCTCATTTTGAGGATGAGGTTGGGCGTGTGAGTATTCATGTTATGCACATCAAGGCAGCGAATACAGCGAAAATGAACCGTGATGTAGCAATGTCAATTTTTTACGCTTGACAGAACCATATCTGAATGTTATCATAAAATTGAACCCCGAACCACAGAACCAGAGATGGGAATAGACGTGTCTAGCGAAACCCAGCGAAACCTGCGGCTTGATGGGTACGGGTCTTGGTTTGGCCCGCCAAGAGTCTGCAGGTCGGGTATTTTGACAGGTCTGGAACCGAACCGACTTGTTGTTGGGTCGAAATCCGCACCGCTGGGGGGTTACCCCAACCCGTTGCTAAAACTACCTCCAAGTGCATGTGCAGACCGTCTCGATCACAGCCTTCAAGTGTATCTCAACACTTGCACGTTTAGGCCCACTGAGTGCATATCTCTAAACTCGCTCAATCACGGCCTCCAAGTGCCTCTCCAAACTCGCTCAATTATGGCTTCCGTGGGCATTTCCACATTTGCCCAATCTCGGACTCCAAGTGCATCTCTAAACTCGGCAAATCTCGGCCTCCAGGTTGATCTCCAAACTCGCACGATTGCGGCCTCCAAGTCAATCTCCAATTCGCTCGATAACAGCCTCCAAGCGTATCTCTACACTCACCTGATCAGGGCCACCGAATGCATATCTCCAAAGTAGCTCGATCACAGCGTCCAAGTGCATCTCCAGACTGGCTCGTATACGGCCTCCAACTGCATCTCCAAATTTGCACGATCACTGCCTCCAAGTGCCGCACTAAACTTGCACAATAACGGGTTCCATGTGCATCGCCAAACTCACACGATTGCTGCCTCCAAGTGCATCTCAAAATTCGCTCGATCGCAGCCTCCAAATGTATCTCCAAACTTGCTTGAATACGGCCTCCAAACTCGCTGCATTACCGCCTCACTGTGCATCTCTAACTTCACCCGGTCACGGGGTATTGAAACGGTGGGGCTACAAGACAGACAGGCCATCATGACTTCTCTCCAGCACCCAGCATGGTATCTGCAGGGAATTTATGAGAAAGAGCGGTTCTACCTCCAGGGGAGTTGGATGAGGTTGGGATGATGTCTATCTACCCCGGGATGTCCCAACCATATACTGACTGTCACTGAGCCCATCTCTGTTATCCCTGTACCCGTGTATGTCTACGCATTGAGAGACTTAGATAATCCCATGAGGTAGCGAAGCTTGTGACTGTAATAACGACCAATATGATCAATGAAATGCTTTGTGGTTATGGAGCCCTAAGAACCTCTGCTGTGAGAATATGGAACCAAGTCTCCCGCAGAGCCTGTGCGGAGGTGTCACCAGCTCCCGAAGTCTCCCGCAGCCCCACGCCGAGGTCTCAGCAGCTTTAAACTTTGGCAATTCAAATTGTCAATCTGGCAGCATCCTGAATACAAGTGCATCGCTACAGGTGCTTTCGGGAGCATCTGAGAATGCTCTTGCAGAGTCTGAAAGCACTTTGCACAGCTCCAGGGGGGGCTGGAAACATCTGAAAGTACTTGGAAGCACAGGTAAGGGCTACTGGAGTGTGTAGGAGGTTAGCATATGGCTTCCGGACCGAATAACATGTTTCTGATGTCTCCTGCCGTGGCATATGGATTCAGAAGAAATTATTCCCCATATTCTTAATGTCGAACATCAATATCAGACTATTCCTTCCCAAACCCCTCATCCTCACATGACTCAGGTCGTACGAAATGTTCAAAGTCTTCGTAATCATCAGAATCAACAACTGTGTGGGCTTTGGGGGAATTATCTACTTCCGCCGACTAAGACACACAGTTCCGTACCGGATGGCGGGGGGGATTCATCTCACGAAGGCAGTTCTCTACCCTCTTCAATTCAAGGTCAGAACAGCACCACAGCATTGTAGCTGAACAATTTTCACGTTGCAGATATCACTCAATGTGTGACTTCCACCCAGTCCACTACACAGTGACGGTGAATAAATACTCCAACCGCCACGCCGTGTATAAGGAGTCGTAGGACACCAATACCAACAGGAACCATCGAAACCGACTCAATGCATCGCATTGCATCCAGCCCCGCATCCTGCATTGTTCGCACTCCCACTCCTCTCTGTGGTCTTCAAATCCTGCTTACCACCATCCCTAATCCTGAAACCCATGCATTCATCATTAATCCCCTGCGAATGGGAGCTACCGAAAAGAAGCAGGGGGAGAGGTAGTGGCAATTTCAACCGCAGGTGGTGTCTACACCATGATGAATGGTCTCCAGCAGTTGCAGCATCAATGGATTTGGTCACTCAGACATGACACATCTTGTATTTGCAACGGGCAGACTCCTGGAGCTCAACCTTTGCAACAGACGGCCATTTATGAGTGCAAGCTACCTGGACAGGGTAAAGTTTGCAACCCGACGTGTTGCGAAAGAACCAGCTGAAGCCCACACTGGCAGATTATAGAGACGTACTGGACCACCACTATGGGGCGAAATAACATTGGGTCCACAGCATTCGAGTCACGCACCAAGGAGATCCCAAAAGAGGTATGCTGAAACAACGGCCCACATTGGATATTACAAGGTCAAACAACTACAAGGTTCGCGCACAAGTCGATAAGGTTAAATTCCATTTTGTTCAATTAGCAAGGGACGACATTGCCGAGCGTTATGATGTCCACTGCATTGAATCCGGTATAGAGCAGTTGGAATTCATTACGTTGGTTGTGGCAGACAATAAGTGCTTTTTGCCGGTAGCAGAGCATGTGGAAGGTGGTATACAGAGTCCGAATCCAATACAGAGAGAATTGAAAGCTGAGCACAAATTGCTAGCGTCGACTATACTTCCTGGCGGAAGCATTCCCATGGTGTATCTACATCATATTTTCACATGGTGTGAATAACCACGGCAAGAAAGCTGATGAATTTTGTTCTTCCATGATCGACGACAAGGACGGTCAAATATCCTCAGGTACTGTTAGCAATGGTTCGGTTTTCGAAGCGTTGGTACTTTAGTGGTTCCAAGAAAACTGGGTGCCAGGCGGTTTGGTCCAGGTTTGGGCGAAACGGTTCCCTTTCTTATGTGATTGAATATTTACGGGATAATTCAGTATTTGGTACATGCATTATGGAGCGTCAGATGGCACATGTTTTGGCGGTCTCCGATTTTCAATATGTTCAAAACTGAGAAAGCTGCTTTAAATTTATTGTAATTTTTGGCCGAAGAACAATGTTTTGGGCTACTGCTTGCTGAGATTTACAGATATCAAAAATCGGAGATGGGCAAAAGATGTGCCGCGCTGAGCTGGATATTTTCTATACCAAATACTAAACTCTCTGATCAATATTTGTGGCCTTAAAGTGATGGTTAGCTGAAAAAATCATCGATTCATGATGGGGTAAGGCCGTTGCCACCCAAACCTACAACACTGGCCGGTTCCAAAACTGGACCCGTTGCCAACCCTACCGTCGCCACTGATCATGTTTACATGCACAACATTGCGCCATGCTCTCCTGGAGAGGCAAAAGAACAAAGGTATTTATCCAAAAGCTTCCAAGTCAAAGCTGAAAATGGACAGACCTGATCTTGCGAACAATTTCAACTACAAGACTGACGGTCGAAACATCACATCCTGTTGCGCTGTAATGGGTCGCAAATTGTCAACCTCGACTGGCATTGCAGACACTCATACGTTGTTGATGAATACCTGGAACACAGTACCCGAGAGCTACCAACACTAAGTTGATAAATACACTCCAGCTACAGTCAAAGATCAGATCCAGCAGGCGGAGAATCCAACGCCTGCCCTGGTAATCACTGTGGAAGCAGCGCATATCGACAATGCTGTTCTGCTTGACTATTTGTCCTCCGAAGTGGCGCTTGATGATCCTGAGATCAGAATCACCGAGCCAATCGTCCTGATACACAACAATTGCCCGAATGACAATCTCCATTTCGGGATGCCCAGGGACAGCAAAGATTTTCAAGATGCAGGTAACGAAAGCGACAAGCGCAAAGCCAGCGCCACCGCCAGTCGGCAACAACAGCTCAGGACTGTTGTCGAATGGTTCAACTTGGAAACCAGCGATGACAACTGGGATGGGGGTGAGGCTGGTAACGATGCGGATGAGGTCAAAGTAGCATCGGAAGCAGATGATGGCTCAACACAGAATGTGGCGGACTGGGGGCATGGTACAAGCAGTAATGTCGATGGGTATGATGGCGAAGATGGCGACGATTTGTATGAGGAGGAAGAAGCATCGCCTGCGGACGATGGATCAACGCAGGCAGTGCAGGACTGATGGCAATGTACTAGAGAGTGTGAAGACTGGACAGTATATTTCAGACCTGAAAAATACGATAATGGCAAAGCAAATGCAACAGCAAGCGATGTATCTGAAGCGAAGACTGTATTGAAATAAATGAGCACAGCTCAAAGCGAAATATATATGGGGAGAGTGCGGCATCCGATGTATAACACCAGTGGAGCGGTACAATGTGGCACTTGGCTGGAACAATGCATACACATTGCCAGGCGCTGTGTAAATGGCTACAGCATAACTGCAGCCCCCGCGGAGAGTGTAACACATGTGTTGTTCTGATGGTGAGTATCCGGGCCCAAAGTAAGGGAAGTATGTATGCAACGTGACGGGAACTGTGGATGACTCCGTCAGAGGGTATAAGGTTCCGTCAGAGCCGTCAGAGCTGACCAGAAAGCTAGGGTGTTTCTAAAGTAAACTAGGGTTGTTGCTGATGTTGTATTTGGTGTAAGCTTGTACTTGGTGTATGCTTCTACCTGGTGTCATCTCATGATCATGGCATAGAGAGATAGAGAGGGATGACATAACTGTGTGTTCGGTGATAAGCGCAAAGTTGTGGACGAGAAAGAGAGGGGTGGGGGACAAAGATGAGAACAACGTGGAGGATACAAGCGGATATGAGAAATCAGGGGCACCACTTGCCTGATTGGGTAGGGAAGACCTTGAATTTGTGTGAATACACCGCAGATTAGGACTTATCCCTGGTGTTACCGGGATGGACAATTGACTCACACACAAAATTCTCTTCAGTCCCTGTTACTTACGATGATTTGTCTCATCTGCTGTCATGTCACTCCTTCTCTTCCTCAACTCGAGCATCACCTAAAAACACAATGTTAAGTCATCTCACTCTATCGCATCATGCCATGATCGAGAGTTAACATCGAGTGCAGCATACACCGAGTTCAGCCTAGATCTGATTACCGCATACACTGAGTAGTGCATACACCGAGTACTGCATCATCCTAACATCCACTCCCTCTCACTTGTAGCCAGTCCCACAGCAGACCAAGTTGTATTGAATTTACTGCATTCCCACAATTACAAGTTAACGAATGAATAGAATCTCAGCACCCGTCGGGCCTCACTCCCAAACTACCACCTCCAGATTATCCACCTCCCAGTACTCCTCCAATCTCGCTCAATCAGGGACTCCTAGTGCATCTCCAAACTCAATCGATCACGGCTCCCAAGTGCATCTCCAAATTCGCTCAATTACAGCTTCCACTTGTATCTCCAAACTTGCTCCTTTAGAGGCTCCAAGATCGCTTTGTTATGGGGAGCAATTTCCCTTGATTACGGCCTCCAAGTCCATGCTGAAACTCACTCGATCATCACCTTGGAGTGCATGGCTAAGTGCACACGATCACGATGTGGTGATCTGGTGTAGCCAGGAGGCAATTCAGTCGATCATCAACAGTCCACCGGACCTAGTATGGCGTGCGATTGGAATTCTTGACCCACTCCAGTAATGGCTCGATGAGTGTAGGATAAGTTTCAGAGGTTATTGAGGAATACCAACACACGAAGTATGTATATAGGAAGACATAGATATTCCATGCCCTACTATACTGTAACAAATTTTGTGACTGTAACGGAAGAGAAATATGAAAAACACTTTACCTTGTGGTTGTGGAACCATAAAAACTACTGCAGTGAAAATATGGCACCAAGTCTGCAGCGGAGCTTGCTCAGAGGCCTGAGCAGATTGCCAACTCTCCTGCAGACCTGCACTGAGGTTTCAGCTGCTCTCGATGTCTTCCACAGACCTGCACAGAGGTCTCAGTAGCTCCAACATTCGATTATGGTAATAGTCAAATCCCGTAGCATACTGAATTCACCTCCATAAGTGCCGGTGCTTCAGTAGTACCTGAGATTGGTCTTGCAGAGTCTCAGAGTACATTACAAAGCTCCTGGGGGGGCTGGAAACATCTGGAAGTACTTAGAAGCACTGGTGAGAACTACCGGAGTGTCTGGAAGGTTTGCAAGTGGTTTCGGAACCGATTTACATTTTTCTGAAAAATGAGAGGTGCGGCGGTGTGGCAATAATAGGCTGTCTGCCATCGAGCTCCCCCTGTTAACCACACCGCGATCGAGTGAACTGAGAAACGTACTCCCAGGACGTAATCGTGTTAACTTGGAGGCGATACTTCACCGAGTGTGGAGATGCACTTGGACTTTGTAGTTAAGTGAGTATGGAGATGCACTTCGAGGCTGTCACCAAGTGAGTTTGGCTACGTGCACTTGGCGACCATGAGAGTGCAAACTTCGCTGCTGTGATCGAGCGACTTGTGAGATGCACATGGACGCCGTGATCAAGCGAGTTAGGAAATACACTTGGAGGCCTGGATCGAGCGAAAACTGAGAAGTAAGTGGTGGCGGTCAATCTGGATGGAGGCGAGACTGAAGCTGAGACTCTATTCATTGGTTAACTTGGAATTTTGGAAATGAAGAGATTTGAGTATAACATGAGCTGTCGAGAGATGAGAGGCCCCAGTATGGAAGTGGGAGACTGTCAATCTTGGGATGATATAGTACTCTGTGTATGCAGTACTCAGCGTATGCAGTACTTGGTGTATGCTGTACGCGGAGTATACTCTGCATGGTGATAGCTCTTGATCATTGCATGGAGAGATAGAGAGGGATGACTGAACTTTGTCGTCTTAGGTGATGGTAGAGTTGAGGACGAAAATGAGAGATGAGAGGAGATACAGTCGCCTCTTTCTATAAGGATGTGCTCGGTCCTGAAACCTAGATTCTTATAAAGAGCTAATGCTTCGGAGAAGAGAGCCTTGGCGCGAGTGATCGCTCATGAACTGGTTGAAAATGGCCTTGTCAGTACCTTCTCCGCATTGCATATTTGTCCATAACTCCACTTATTTAGGTATAAACCACTCAAGTGAGGTCACAAAAGAAACCACAGAAGCATTACATCTCTGTTGCACTTTCAAAAATAGCCCAATGATAAAAGTAAGAAATTTTTGAAAATTCCAGCTCCCTTGTACTTCTGTGCACGCTCCCTCCCTTTGAAAGTCTGAGTTCCACAAAATCACTCAGAGGTTACACATTCAGAACTCATGTATTCTTCACTGAGCCATTTGACCCTGTCGTAGAAGTTGGAGTCTCTAAAGGTCACCACTTAGATGATGCAAAGCCCGTGTAATCTTGGGATCTTGATCTTCCACGGGCTGATAACCTTCAATCATTTGATGACCCTTGAGAGCATTAAATGCTTCACCTATACTGACTTTGCGCTACAGTCGATCATTGTCTTCCACATTTTCAGTTGCAGAGTCAAACTGATATGTTGTAATAGTATGTTACTACTTTACAGAGAGTTGTTAGGGGTTCTCCCTTGATAGTGATAAACGATATTTGAGACAGTCAGGGATTGATTGCTAGGCAAGATGATTAAGTCCGGTCAGTAGTATGCACCTTAGCGGGAGTTCATGCTAGTACCCTGAAGAATGCAGACAGCCTAGGCTGGCAAGAGTTGCCGCTACAACAGAGCCATCCCGGAATGATTAGGTTCATCAGCGGAGCTAGTAGTTTTTATCATCCTTTGCATTCTGGAAACTATGTGGGATATGCATTGTTACATGCCTGGCAGTTGATAGTCAATATCCGAGTAAGTGGACTCCTCCCTCATTCATGTAACTGGCCCGCAACCAGTAAGGCATGTTCTGGCAAGAGTGCCTAAGCATGATATAACTGACAGAATAATGGCATTGGCATTTGCATTGGCATTTGCCCTGAAGCGAACACTGTTCATTGGGTTGACAGCATTGGTGGTAAATTTGTCTAGTTCTGCATTGACATACTATTAGCTGGTTGCCAGCGAAATCTGTAATGGTATGAGTTGATAACCGTGGGTGGTTACTAATTTGGGTCCCACGACCGATTCATATGATTGCGAGATGTTGAAGTTGACAAGATTAATCCAGTGTTGTGGGTGGCCTGAATCTAATCAGCAGTGTAATGCGTTAAAACCCATTGCATGAGGGATTTAATCAAGTCGGAAAATACCACATTCGTTAGAATGTAAAGTGCAAAGATACAAAGCTCCGAATGGGGGTTGGAGTGCGTACCTGACAATCAGAAAGACAATGACATTTGAGATTGAGGAAGGGGCATCAATCATTCAACAGGAAAAAACGATATATACCAGTGGAAAAATATCCTTCTTAATTATTGCGTGTTTATGATACCTATATCTACTACAATGTATGTATAAAGTATATTACCATCTGTATTGGCAGCCCTGGACCGGTTAGTTAACAACCGATACAGATGACCATCTCCTTCGAGAATGATAATGACATTATCAAGTACGGCCTTATGAAGATTATATCCTACTCCAGAAGCAACCAGTGGATATTCCTGGCTCAGAGCGTCTGGTGGATATCATCTCTCATTGGATTACAGATAGGATCAGTCATCCATATCGATAATCTTCAAAGCAGAGATATAACGGTCACACGAGGAGAGATAAGGGTTCATCCAGGTCGGGTTCCCCAGATGTCCACTGAATGAGGAGTAATAGCAACACATCAAGATCTGACCAAGGATCAGTGTGCTGACCCAGTGTTAGACTGCACTGAGCAGTTCATTGCAGAATCAGAGTGATCCCAAAATCAGTGGCAAACTAATCAGGTCAACCCAATGCCTTCTACAAGGAAACATCCAAGAAGGCACGGGGAGCAAAGCGACAGCAAGACTCTACAAGATCATCGGAATCTTCCCAGAATCAGGCACCTCCAGAAATCCGCAAGACAGTGATAACGAAATTCAGCATGGAAGGGGATCTACGGCCGTGTACCCAGTACTTATCTAAGGGGTATAGTTGTTTAGGGAATAACACCCATGTAACATTAGTATTTGCACCTGAAGGAAAATTATACTTGTACATCACGGTGTTCTGCAGAGTCAGTCACATCCTCTTGCATCGGAGTGAAAATCTCAGTAACACTCATCATATCCTGAATCTCCACTGCTTTTCTTAAGTATTCCAATGCCACTTCCATATCATCTTCTACTTCACCAAGTTGATTGGGGTAATTTTTATAGCGGTTTCCAGATTCCGCCTCCTGTACCTCTACCTCTTGGTTGGTATCGGTAAGCGGAATTTGGGGTGGAATGCCAGTGCACAATATACCCATCTCAGCCCAGAAAGTCGGTTCATATACTTTGACTGTATACTTCATCAAGCAGTTGAAAATAGTTGAGTCTTTATTATCATGGTTCCAGGCAGCAACAGCCCTCCGGATACCTTGCAATAAGTTGATTGTACCAAATGTCTGTTCTGGTGAAAACATATCAAGTTGACTGACTTGCCAGTGAATAAAGTGATAGCGAGAATGTGCCTTTCAAGTTCGAATAATTTCCTGATCATCTGGCTGAAATGCGGAGGTGGTGTTCTTTGGTTGCCATTGTACATGGACATTGGAAAGAGCTATATCCCCACCATGTTGGGCAACAGTTGATTGATGTGCCAAGAAGATATCAAGTGAAAGAAACACCTTTCTATTTTGGTGTACCATCCTACAGTTGAACCTTACAAGGTGATCCATCATAACATCAGTTCACATCCAGATAGTGTTAGCAACAGGTCCGGGTGACCCGCCCACAGTCCAGTGGTTGGCTGATAGTTTGGTTTGGTTTTATTCCAAACCAGGCCCAAAACCCGAACTGCTTTGTCTTGGTGGGTTTGTTACCTGGACAGGACGTTAACCTGCGGTTTTTTGGCCTGGTTGTGAGGTGGAAACCGGCCCAAATGCCAAGAGTCCGGATCTTTCATGTCGTAAAAGTGTTGCCACAGTTCAGTGACGGTTCCAACCCTAACCTGGAACTGTTCTAGCGGGTTGGAACCGTTGCTAACACTACGTTCAGGTGGTGTTAATATACTGGTATTGACTGCCTAGCAAGTGTATATCCACATTATTAAAACACCATTGGGGCTTTGGACTTCCAATAATCTGAGAAGGTACGCGTTCTGATCCTTTTCCATTTGATGTTACCATAACCGTAATTCTTGCCTGATCTTTCTTTTTTACAACAAGTTGATGTGTTGTAAGAGCACAACCTGGTTGCATTCGCGAGAAATACGCAGTCTCATCCCCATTGTAAATATCACTCAATTCATATTCAGATAACACTGCTGGAATCTCTTGCACTTGCTGTTGTGCTTCGGTAATTGGGGCACTACCAGATTCGCTATGAGATTTATAGTCTTTAACACTATATTGCTCTTTCTATCCCGTTAACCAACGTTCAGAAAACTTCATTGGTGTCTCACCTGGGTGTAGACGGGGAAACAGCTCTGCTGCTTTTGCTTTCAGAATATTCCTGGTATTTGTGGTGTGATTTTCAATTGCTTTCATCCACACATAAAGTGCATCGTAATGACCCGGACAGGTTGAAATCCGACATCTTATTTGCCCTCCATGGAACAATTCTCCTGTAAGTTGCTCAGAAGACCGTTTTAGAATATTGCTACTGGTTGACTGCGCAAGGTACTTCTGCATGCATCAGCAGCTGGATCTTTCATTGCACATTTGAGTCTAACATACTCGTTCTGGATGTTTTTCTTCAAACTATTACTTGATTTCCCACCACTCTGGCTTTGCTCCTCATCTTGGTTGATACTCAACAATGTACATGTAAATCTCTCACCTTTCAATTTCAGACCACTGCGGCAACTGTTTTTTTTCTATTGTTGTTGAAGTGCATAGGCCGGGGGTTGCCATAATTTGTGTCGTGTCAGTGTTGCATAGTTTTCACCCGTACTATACTCACAAAGTAGTCAACATTGCTACTTTTATAAGAATCTCCACACAAAAATTCACAGTCCTACAAGAATATCCTACTAGAAAATTTATTCTTGATTTACATACAAAGTCGGCTGGGACCGGCCCTAGTAGTCTTATCGAGAGGATATTCTTATACACGGGATTCTTATCGCGAGAGGCGACTGTAGGGGAAATCATCATCAGAACCTGGGACTTAGAGAATTTCGTGTGCGAGTCAATTTAGCATCCCCGATACGGCAGGTAAGAGTGCAGATCCGGCGTGTAATAACCCCGATACGAGGTCTTCTCAACCAAATCAGGCAAGTTGTACCCCTGAATTCTCGTATCCGCTCCTATCAACATCATTCTCATCTTCATCCCCCATCTCTCTCTTTCTCGTCCACAACTCAACCATCATCGCAGAACACAAAGTTAAGTCATCCCTCTCTATCTCTCCATGCCATGATCATGAGTTGACACCGAGTACAGCATACTCCGAGTACAGCATCCTCCGAGTACAGCATACTCCGAGGACAGCATACTCCCAGTACAGCATCCTGCGAGTACAGCATCCTGCGAGTACAGCATCCTCCGAGTACAGCATACTCCGAGTACAGCGTACTCCGAGTACAGCATTCACCGACTACGGCATACACCCAAGGTTGTTCGTCTTCCCTTCATTCTCATGATTACGAATTGACCCCTGAATGTAGCTTCGGCTTCCGGCGTACCTCCCTACACGATCGACCGCCATCAGCCAGCTCTCCACGAGAGCTCAAAGGTAAAGTCACATTGACACATTCCCACGGTTGCGAGTGTACTAACTGATGAATAGAGTCTCAGCACCCGGCGCGCCGTCCATCGACTGCCTCCAAGTACTCGTCCAATCTCGCTCGATCACGGCCTCCAAGTGCATCTTCAAACTCGCTCGATCACGGCCTCCAAGTGTATCTCCAATCTCGCTCGATTACGGCCTCCAAGTTCGCACGATCATGGCCTCCAAGTGCATATCTCCAAACCCGCTCGATCACCGCCTCCAAGTGCATCTCCAAACTCGCTCGATTACGGCCTCCAAATTCGCACGATCATGACCTCCAAGTGCATCTCCAAACACCCTCGATTACGGCCTCCAAGTGCATATCTCCAAACTCGCTCGATCACGACCTCCAAGTGCATCTCCAAACTCGCTCGATGACGGCCTCCAAGTGCATCTCCAAACTCGCTCGATGACAGCCTCCAAGTGCATCTCCAAATACGCTCGATTACCGCCTCCAAGTGCATATCTCCAAACTCGCTCGATCACGGCCCCGGAGTGTATCTCTGAGTTCACTCGATCATCATTGTCAGGCGCACCTCGAATTGCTCTCAAGCACCGCCTGCAGCCAGTCCAGATAAACCGTGTGTAGATGGGTAGCTATATAGATACATAGATACATTGATACATAGATACATATATGAGAATTCAAACTGAATACATGAGTTTTAACAATCGTTGAACGATAAGTAGTAGCTATGATTTCCAGGCGCACCAGCAGCGTTTCCAAAGAAGATATTGTTTTTCCCAGACTGCTCTACTGTGATTCGAGGTGCTCCCAGGTGCACCGAAAGTTCTCTCCGGCGCTCCGAGGTGTTCCCAAACCTATCACAATCACTCCCATGGTACTCCTGTACCAGTCATCAGAGATCTCAGTTACTCCGAAGGCCGGCCGGAATGCCCTCCTAGGGTCTGATACTCTCCTGAACTTGACGCATCTAAGTTTACACTCCACATCCTCTCAGACACTCCTGGTGTCTCCCAGTGACTAAAATGCATTTTGCTGATGTAGAACTGACTAATCACCTCAGGGAGACTGCACAGTCAGTAGGCTGATAAGTTACTTGGCGCAAAAGTCAACCGCCAAACCTCTCCACACGCGGACTAGTCAGTTCGTGGAGTTCACACAATTGCATTTTGTTGACGTCAGTTCATGCAGTTTGTTGCTCTCAGGAGTGACTGGCCAGTTCATGGAGTCCCACCATCCGCGAATGAACCAATCATATCCCGGATCCCTTAACTGACCATCGCTATTTATGCTCAATCAAAATTAACAGTTACTCCAATCCTAAAGTTATATATACATGAAATATTTGTAATTCATCGCGGTTTCAACTCCTGTTATCCAAAATACCATATATAAAATATTTATTGAATGGCGGTGGGAAAACATCAAGTTTCGGCGTTTTTTAGGTGTGTTTTTAATGCTGCTTTTTCAATATTAAAGATATTGTAAATCAAAGGCCGGGAATTGAAAGAGCAAAGGATTTTGGCAGTTACGTATATACAGCGCATTGTGATTAAAGAAATAATGACAAAATTAATTGGACCGATATTTTGTCGTGTATGTCTGTCCAGTCATGGCTCCGCGACGTGAAGTGTCAGTACATGGAGTTGTGGTAGACTCCGTGCAGTGACTGGTCAGCTGTTGGACCCCAGTAACTCCATGGGTTGACTGGTCAGCTGTTGGACCCCAGTAACTCCATGGGTTGACTGGTCACTCCATGTGGGACCATCGTCCAACTGATTGGAATACATTGCATGCCAACTGCCTTACACGCATATATCCGCATACCTGTATGGACACTCATGTACACCCTCTTCAACGCAAGTAAGCACATTAAGCCCAACTGAATGCATATCCAGATACCTTGCATACACACAGCCGCTTGCCACCCTGATTACATTTTTGTTTTAATAATAGTGTGTTGACTCTACATAGAGTAAGAGAGAAGCACAAATTCAGAGACTCCTGCTTTTGGGTAAGCCGGATCGGTTCCAAAGCTTCAAACCCGCTACCGTTTGTCCCCTCTGACTAAAGAAATGTCAAGAATGAAGAAACAAACCACAAGTGAGACAAGTGCTGTACCAAACCACCTCAATCACTCTTTTCCGAAGGGCTGTTGGGATGCGGTTCATGCACCTGGCAACTGAATACCCTGGGCTGGGCTCCAGGTGTTCCGTCCATCGAATGGCTGGCTGCCAGGAGCAGCAGACCGGCACCTGTGGCAATCCGTTCTCTGGCAGTCTCTCGTGTTCATGGACAGAGATGTATAGTGTAACATAAATTGCTCACATTACCGTGTCGTCAGCGTTTCCAACGGGACCGGCTGGCGGAGAGTCAGAACCAGAACCGAATCACAGGGCCATGGTGGGCCGCCAAACATTGGAACTGGACAGGATTGGCTCATGATTTCACTGCCGGGCAATAACTGTTGGTGACTGGGCCAACTGTGCGCATTGGGATTAGGGTACTCTACCAGACTGTTGAGGTTCAGAGAGCAATGTAGAAGCCTGCAGAAGTTTCCAACCTTCACCAGTGTATAGCTGCACCGTATATTGCATCAGTTATCAGGGCATGATCTTTGTAAAGTGCAATCTAAGTACCATGTGATTTCTTTGGCCACCTATAGTTAGTGATCTGTAGAAACATTTTGAACCTACCGGTGCCTGCAGTCAATCTGTGTGCCTCAAGAACCATAGGTGACCCAGCTATCAATGGATTCAATCTGCATAATAGCCGTGGGTATGGGCCACTCAGCGTCCGGGCCAATGACTTGCAAGACCGGTCAGTTATGCGATTTAAACTAGCCGACCCAACCCATTGGAATCACTACATGGCGTACGCAACCATTTGTCTTGTGCCTAGGTGGCTGCAGAAGCTTTCGACTTCTCTTAGAGTTTGCACAACGCCATGCCTCCCGCTCTCCTGTCCTTGGTTTGTGATCCGTCAGTCCACCTCATCTCAACCCCCATCCGAACCTTTGCTTCCTTTTCTCTTGCTCACTGCGTGGCATCTCCATTCGCAGCGACTTTGTCGCTCAGTACGATGATCTGCAACACTGGCTTCTCCCCAGGATCGGGGCAGCGCAACCCTGATTACTTGTTTCTGTTGCTATCTGCCCATGTAAAAGTAGCATACAATCGCCCAATATCTTTATGTATAATCATTGCAATCTACAGGTGACATGGCTTCATCAGTACTGCGCATCATGTGCAACATAATTACAGTTCCGGGTGGCAAAATTTATGCCATGAAGTCTGAATGTGCTATTCGTCAAGGATTTTATCGTACCAGAAATATGGATCGCCTCAATGTGACGAGTCCTTGTCTGATAGCAGTATTCCACAATGATAGCCATCAAGAACTTATACTTCGGGAAGCTGCTTGCCTTCAGTCCTGTGTTGAACTCATTGAGATACGCTGTGGGTGTATAGGATTCATTGATACACTGGGTTGTATGAGTTTCAAAGCGAAAGTCAATTGCACAGTTCATTACGATGGCCGAGAGGGTGGTACACATTGCACTAATTCTGGCGCCTCTCAAGCTCCATCTGGAACTTTCAATTTTGCATGGAACACTGAACCTGACCAAAGACAAAATTAAAAACGTCGTCAATCAAATATACAAGAAGATGCTTCTGAGCACACTGATATTGTATCCGCTGAGGATACAGCCGATGAGCTCAGTAATTTGATAGAACTGGAAACTTAGGTGCAATTGTCTGAGGTACTGGAGGAACAAGACGCTACTGAGAAAGCCGAGGAAATTGTAGAGGAATAAGAGATGGTTTTATATGATGGCATACATTTTCGGTTCTGAAAATGAGGCTAATATATGTACCGGACTATTCATGGATCGGTGAAATCACTTGCTAATGTACGGAAGATGGGTTTTGGTGAACAAACTAATCACTCCACGGGCCGACATTCTCGGTTAACTGACCAGAAGATTTTCCCATCCAGTCCCATGTGAGCAGTGAGCATTGCTGTAGTCCAGTTAGACTGACAATTACCACTCAGCACCGCCATAAAAAAAATATTATCCATGGTGAGGCGTCAATTATGACTTTGTACTCAAAAAAAAAGTTCGTATGTAAATATTCAATATTTTTCTCTCCATGTCTTGTTGTGTCGAAATCTGTAACTGTCAGGTGTTGTACAGGTCAAATTATTCTGAGTATGGTTGAACGGTCAGCAATCGGCTGATCCTTAGGCATAACACCCAAATGTTTGACTTTGTTTTCTCATCATCAGGTATATACTCTCCTTAGAGTATGTTATCCCCTTTGTCCCCTCCACCACTGGACTTGCCGGCTAGAGTGCGGAATACCAATCCTGCTATCCGTCACCCGCTTCTCACATAAGTCAACATCTGAACGCGGTCAATATAATTCAAAGGATCCGGGATGAAGTCAAGGACAGCCCGCCACGCTTATCATCTTCTACCTGTTGCCCACTGGGTCTTAGTCCTCCGCCCATGTTTGGTTGGATCGTCTTGACATCAGTTGCCACCAGGATATCCATTACCGCATTATCACATTTCTCAATGGAGAGCAGCTCAGAGACTTGCACGTGTCGGCATTGCACCATTCTCCATACCATCGGGTTTCCCACCTCTTTCCTGAGCGTCTTCTGCCCGTGTCTCCAATATCACCTTTGTTGCTACAAGGCGATCCATGACCATAACAGCAGCAAAATGCCAAATATATTTTTGCTGGAGATCCTGCAAAAGGATACCTGAGAGAAAAGTAACAATGGCGTCTGCATCTCAAAACTTTTTCCTTGTACTAAATGTATGTATTTTGGTTGGTTTCTACGTTTACAGTACCGGAACTGATAGGACTAAACTCTAACCCTTGCTTTGAAAATATTGGGGACAACTGAAACAAACAAGTGGGAAATATAAGTAAATATTTCGCACATTTTTAGGTTTGATCATCTTGGATAAGTCTTTGACTAGCTTTTTGTGTGGGCCGTGAAATATTCTGATACTTTATTTCTGCAATTGTTGGCAAAAGGTTAATGCGCTCAGTGGCAGCCGATTGTCGCACTTCAACGGTACCTGAATATTCATGTTCCTTAAATTCACATGGCATGCATGTCTTGAGAAAAGTCAAGGTGGGATTCTTACACTCTTTGTCATAGGGTAGTACTTGATTCTTGTTCTGTCGAACCTTCTCTACTGAACCGATGATTATCTAAGTCTAAGATGACACATAGCCTATGTACTCGCAGCCAACCCTAACCCAAGACATGTGATGACGTAGTCTATGAACCGCTCCAAAAATTCTGGCTATCCGCTGTCTGACCGTTGTTGCTAAAGGATTTACAGGCTCCTAAGTTCTCACCTCATCCAGCTGTGCTTCCCATCTGATTCGGTGTTGAGCCTTGCTATAGTTGATTTCCCACTCCTGAATGTCTTCCACTGCATTCTGTGAACCACGGTATTCGCACAGGGCGGGAATTCCCGTCCCATCTAGTGCCAAGACGGGATTTTTCTGGGCCAACGGGCTTTTAATAGGATTCTCTCTACCGACGACAGCATCTGCCGATGGCGCGCAGGGTGTAACAGTGTTTTTTTGCTTTGCCATTGATTTCTTTGGTTAGTTTTGGTGGCGTGCGCTGTCACCCTGTACGCCAACACACCCTAAGTGACGGAAAAGTACAGAGCTGTCGCGTTTGGTACTGCCACGTAGCATTAATATGTACATACTAAGACAAGAAGTGCTTGCCGTTTTCCAGTGAAATGAACGTTAGCCACGCCGAATTAATATCGTACGAGCTTTGAATGCGTAAGAGACCGTCAGCATCTGAGGGATCGCCGTTTATGTCTAGTCAAACCTAGTAATTTTGCCTCAGAATAGTGCCAGTTTCGATGGTGCATGATGCTCATTTGCACCTATCAGAGAAATACCTCCTACAAACGGTGAATCGTTTAGATAAGAAATCACGTCTCCAGTGATAGAGTGGGTATCACAAGGCTGTAAACTCCTTTCGAATGGCGGCATCCGACGAGGTGCGCCCATCGGCGTTTGATCTGACGTAGCATGCATGTTCATTCCGAGTGTCATCTCTTCACGTTGGTTTGAATTCGAATCCAGTACAGAGACTGACAATGTGTGCAGCGTCCAATGATGCCAGGTAGCGCAAGGCTTGGATAATGCATTATTCATTATCCATAACGAACTGTCCTTATTTAAGAATCTTTAGATAGCGTGAGCGCGGTGGATTTTAAGTGGATTTTCTAAAGCCGCTCTATCAGTTTTAAAGATATCATAAATTGGAAATTGGGAGGTTGTAGAGCATTAAATTGCGTGTATTTCATGTATACATTACTTTATAATTGGAGTTAAACTCGGATACTTAATGCAAGATATTTGGAGGGAGAATTGTGATGATGGTTATCGGATTCCCTGGGTCCCTGTCACCCATTGGCCCCACTATGGTGCGCTTATGGCCAATAAGAGGGGCATGATGAATCCCCCCCTTAGATGGATAGGCGAATTTGGCAACCCATTGCTGATCGGGAGTTTTCTTGTGCACAGCCTCTCTCTGGCAAGCAGAGTCCCACAAATTTAGTTTGCCAAGTCTGGGGCCCTTCGTGAACCAATGATGTGGTACACATGCACTGTCATGTCATTGAACTCGTGGCAGCTCCAATTGAAGGATTCGGTGCACAGGTACAGGCATACCTTCAGAGCCTTCTGTTGCTGCAGCAAAGGTACAGAAAATATGCCTTACGAGTTGAGGTGCAGGGAAATGAGTACACCCCAGTTACTGCTATGCAAGGCTCGAAGATAAAAAGGCTAGGATAATCACTCACCACGAGCCTACACAGATCACCAACTGCTCTACTCCCTCACTGATACCGAAGAAGCGCATTTTATTGATAATTACTTCGCACACAATATTTTAGCAACCGTAATTCCCTGATCCCTGTGTATAATAGAAGTGGATTTACTGACAGAATGCAAGATAATTAAATGGCATCTGCTGGCGATCCAGTAGACAGCCAGCATATGGCTGTGGCGGCATCCGATGATACGTACTGCAACCACATGTCCGCCACGCTTGCAGACCTTGTTTCTCAATTCACTGGGGATATCAGCTCTCTCAATAAAACAATTTATATCGCTGAAAAACTTCGCGACGATGCACCTGCCGACATCTGCATACCATCCAGCTTTTGGGAGAACCTTGGAGTCCTATTCGAAATGAGATATCAACGGACAAAAGACTTGGATGACCTTCAAGAAGCCATCACATGGACCGAACTTGCTGCGGCTACTACCGCACAGGACGATGTTGCCCGAGAACGTTGTCTCAGCAAAGTTGATGTCTACCTGGCGGCTAGGAACGAGCACAGTGAACAGTCGGAGGTCCCTCACAAAGCCAAAGAGAGAATGAACGATGCAACACCGGAAACACCCCATGATATGCTTATAGTTAACTCCAAACAATCACTGGACAGCCTTGACGACATGATTGGACCTAGAAAGCCGGTAAAACTGGCTGTTGAAACATCATCTCTGGATTCAATTTCTGCCATGCTTGCCGACATTGTTTCTCAACCGAGTGGCGATCTCATCTATTTGAACAACGCAATCCTTGTTGCACAAGAAGTACTCGTGGATGCTCCAGAAGATATTTGCCTCCCAGCAGACATTTTCCAAAATTTGAGTGTCCTATTCGAAGGACGGTATCAGCAGACAAAGGAACTAGATGATCTTCAAACAGCGATCACATGGGCTGAACAGGGAGCAGCTGCAATCCCGCGAAATATGGGCAAATTGCTTTGTTTATGTAATCTTGTTTCCTGCCTATTTTCCAGGTATGAGCACACAGGAGATGTAGAGGACCTTCATGAAGCGGTCAAGCAATTGAGCGAGATCAATATAACACTACGTAACATTCCACGTACTCCTGCCAACAATATCCGTATGCGCGGTGTCATAGATACTATGGAGCGGCTAAATCTTGCCGCTGAAACATTTCAGCTGGATTCACCTGATTCAATTTCCGCTATGGGCACCATGCTCGGTAGGAGATTTGAGCGGACTGGAGACTCTGATGCCCTGCAGCAGGCGATCTTATGGGCCGAGGAGGCCGTTGCTCCAACTCCCCTGGACCATCCCCAACTAGCTTCCGCCTTGAACAGCCTGGGCCTGATGTTCGGTTCGAGATTCGAGCGGACCGGAAACTTCGATGACCTGCAGCAGGCGATCTTACGGACCGAGGAGGCGGTTGCTGCAACTCCCCTGGACCACCCCGATCGAGCTACCTGGTTGAACAACCTCGGCAACTGGCTCAATTCGAGATTCAGGCTGACTGGAAACTTCAATGACCTGCAGCAGGCGATCTTACTGACCGAGGAGGCGGTTGCTGCAACTCCCCTGGACGACCCCGATCGAGGTATCTGGTTGAGCAACCTAGGCAACTGCATCAGTTCGAGATTCAAGCGGACTGGAAACATCGAAGACCTGCAGCAGGCGATCTTACGGGCCCAGGAGGCGGTTGCTGCAACTCCCCTAGACCACCACGATCGAGCTAGGCAGTTGAGTAACCTGGGCAGCTGGCTCGGTTCGAGATTCGAGCGGACTGGAGATTTCAATGACCTGCAGCAGGCGATCTTACGGACCGAGGAGGCGGTTGCTGCAGCTCGCCTGGACCAACCCGATCGAGCTAACCAGTTGAACAACCTGGGCACCATGTTCTGTTTGAGATTCGAGCAGACTGGAGACTTGAATGACCTGCAGCAGGCGATCTTACGGGCCGAGGAGGCGGTTGCTGCAACTCCCCTGGACCACCCCGATCGAGCTGGCTGGTTGAGTAACCTGGGCAACAGGCTCAATTCGAGATTCAAGCGGACTGGAGACTTTGATGACCTGCAGCAGGCGATCTTACGGGCCCAGGAGGCGGTTGTTGCAACTCCCCTGAACCACCCCAATCGAGCTGACTGGTTAAACTGCCTGGGCATCAAGCTCATTTCGAGATTCGAGCGGACTGGAGACTTCGATGACCTGCAGCAGGCGATCTTACGGGCCCAGGAGGCGGTTGCTGCAACTCCTCTGGACCATCCCCATCGAGCTTCCGCCTTGAACAACCTGGGCGTGATGCTCGGTTGGAGATTCAAGGTGACTGGACGTTTCGATGACCTGCAGCAGGCGATCTTACGGGCCGAGGAGGCGGTTGCTACAACTTCCCTGGACCACACCTATCGAGCTCACACCCTGAACACTCTGGGCAACAGGCTTCGTTCGAGATTTGAGCGGACTGGAGACTTCGATGACCTGCAGAAGGCGATCTTACGGGCCGAGGAGGCGGTTGCTGCAACTCCCCTCGACCACCCCGATCGAGCTAACCGGTTGATCAGCCAGGGGAACAGCCTCAGTTCGAAATTTAAGCACACGGAAAATCCGCACGATCGCGAGTGTGCAATTCAATGTTTCAGAGAGTGTACCACACTTCATTCCGCCGCCCCAACTAGTCGCATTGAGGCAGCAATCGTTGCTTCTTCTATGCTAATGGAAGATCAAAATTGGGTAGATTCGAGTGAAATTACTAAAGCAGCGGTTAATCTTTTACCTCGTGTGAGCTCACGTTCACTCGATCAAAGGGACCAGCAACACATCATAAAGAAGTATGCTGGCCTGGCTTCTCGTGCTGCTGCTATGGCTCTTCAAGCTGGAAAACCCGCAGCCGATGCGGTGCAACTTTTGGAACAGGGTCGAGGGGTTATAGCCAATCTCCAATTTGAAACCAGAACTGATCTTACCGAGCTTAGACAGCTGCACCCACAAGTAGCGAAAGAATTTGAGCAGCTTCGAGATTCACTGGATTCGTCGGGCAGTATGTCCATGCTATCAACACAACTTACAGCCCCAGGTTCATCGCGTCATTCGTCAAGCCTTGCACTGGATAAAACAATTGCCACAATTCGACAATTACCGAACTTCGAGCGGTTTCTGCTGCCTCCGACGGCAAGTGAACTGATGCGGGCTGCTGCTCCCATGCATCCTGTGGTTCTTATCAACGTTTCTACCATTCGCTGCGATGCATTCCTCATTCAACACCAGAGCATTATATCGTTGAACCTCCCTTGCCTTCACGAAGCAACCATCAAAATGGTAGCCAAGGTTATGAAGTCTCGTAGTCCGACGAGGAATCAGATGTTTGAGCTGTTGCAATGGCTCTGGGAGGCCCTGGCGGGACCTGTTCTGGACGAATTAGGATTCTGTGAGGCAGTAACAACCGAGGAATGGCCCCGTGTGAGCTGGATTCCGACTGGACCGCTCTGCCATTTGCCAATTCATGCCGCTGGGTATCACCGCGAATCAGGCTCCCGGACTGTACTTGATCGAGTCGTTTCTTCATACAGCCCTTCTATCAAAGCATTGCTATATGCACGTCGGAATATTACACAAAGGACTCAGAGCCAAGTTTGCAATAAAGCAGTACTTGTTTCAATGGATACAACCCCTGGGTGTTCTGCGCTTTCATTCGCAAGAAAAGAGATATTAGAGCTGCAGCGACTCTTTCCTGCTTCAATCCCAAGAGTGATACTGGATGCGCCATTCAAAAACGATGTCTTGACAGCATTGGACAACTCCTCAGTTTTTCATTTTGCAGGACACGGCCTATCTCACCCTTCTGATCCTTCAATGAGCACCTTGCTTATGACTGACTGGCAGAAAAACCCGTTGACAGTCAAAGATTTAGTCGCTTTGAAGTTTCACCAGAAACCTCCCCTTCTTGCATATCTCTCTGCTTGTTCGACGGGCGACAATCAGGAGCTTAACCTGCTTGACGAAGGTATCCATTTGATGGGTGCATGTCAACTTGCAGGGTTTCGACATGTCATCGGGTCATTATGGGAGGTATCGGACAAGCACTGTGTTGATGTTGCAAAAGATGTTTATAGTACGATGATTAAGGCCGATATGAGTGACAAATCGGTTTCACAAGGTCTACACAACGCTGTATTAAATCTCCGCGGCGGTCGTTGTCGTACTAGCACGACTAGGGAAGCTCGGAATGCACGCCTGATTGGGGCAGAACGCGAGGAAGAAGGGATTGCTGACCCTTTTATTTGGGCTGCGTATATCCATATGGGAATTTAGTGAGTTCCGTTTTCTCATTCCCTCGTGTATGTCCATTACTGAAGGGTTACCACCTAGGACAGTAACGCACGAATGATGTGGTGGACATTGGGAGTGGGCAGTGTGAGGATGGGAGTTTGGGGCAACTTGGGCAGGAATTGGGAGTGCGGATTAGGAAATGAGGCCTTAGTGGTCGGAATTCGGTGGTGGTAGTCTGGAGGTGGGAGTGTGGAATAACGTTTATTTTCTAAGGTGGAATGCATGATTATGGGAAGAGTCTTGAAATAGCGAGTGCGGCTACAATATAACGTATTACGCCTACTTTAATAGCGTTTGTTTTGACATAACCTCTCGACAGTAGAAACTGCTGATTGTTGTTGTTGTTCTTTATTCATACTGTATTTACTCTAGCTAGAGTATGACAGGACCCTTATCACCCCCGCCTCCGGGCGAGTCGGTTAGATGGCGGAGCTCCCACCTACTACCCTTCATCCCCGCTGACAAAAGAAATGTAATGACTGACCACTCCTAACAAAAAATCCCACGACAAAAGGAAAGCAAAAGATAAAGATAGACACCACCGACCTGCATGCTTCATGTAAGCGGGAACTTCCCAACGTCTGTGGCCGCGAGGAAGTCCATCACCGCCTTGCCACATATCTCGATAGAAAACAGCTCAGATATCTGTACATGCTGACACCTGCCCGCTTTCCAGCCCGTTGCCTTCCCCACCTTCTTCCAGAGCTTCCGCTGCTGGTGTTTCCACCGGCTGCAGTCATGGAAGAGATGCTCCCGTGCCTGGGCCACCGTACCTCCGCACCACCAGCACTTGTTGTCCTCGCAGTGTCCAAACCGTTTTAGGTAAGCGCCGGTAGGTGCATGCCTGCATTTCAGTCGGTAGAATCGTGTTGCCAATGACTTTGCACTTGTCATTGGTATGGGTCTCTTACTTCCTACCTTGCCCTTCAGTCTGTAGCCGAAGTGCTTACTGCATTTGTCAGCCTCCCAGTGTGCCGTGGCCGCCGATCTTCCCTCGGAAATCCGCCTAGCTCTATTTGAAGCCGAGGTGTATGGTCGCTCTATTGTCGTGCTTCCATTGGCATCTGTTCTAGTCAGTTCACGGTGGATGTCAGTCCGCAGAGTGACCAGTCAAGCCGCAGAGTAACTATGCTCCGTGAACTAGCCTAGGTTACCCTGCCATGCAACACGACCGGGCGATGCAACACCCGCCCGCTCCCACTTCCGGTCTGCTCTAGCCAACCGAAAAAAACCGGGAAGGGTTAGAACAAAAAGGAGACATATACAGATGCTTTCAAATGATATGGGAGGGAACTAAATTTATTGAACCAAAGGAAAAGTCATAACTCATGAGCAAACCAAAAAAATCCTCGACATTACCCTACCTCCCCCTCCTCACAACTAATACATCTTCCAGCTCTGAGACCCCACCACTCTCAGACTCACTTACCACAATCTCTTGAATGTTCTCCGTTTCTTCCAAATCCTCATCCAACACCTCCTGGTCTGTGCTGTCCAAGCTGGGCAGTGAGATGCCAGTGTGTTGCCTTATTGGCTAGTGTAGATTCCATCGTCTTTACCTCATTATCTCTTCTCACCAATACACTGCCTGTGGGATTTATCTAAAAAATGCTAGTGAGCATGTGGCAATTGTGAACAGCCCTCCCGAGCATGTTACAGACCTGGGAGTAAAGTTTTTTCGACCCTAAGACTGCAGTATCAGACTGAGGGTTTACTGTCTCTCCAAAGTTCGAGAGATATTCCATACTTCACCTGATGTGTTGAGAGTGGGGAGAGTGTTTTTCTATGAGAATATAAGCGTCCCTGGCAAGCCTGGTAGGCTGAATACGGGAGATGGGGGTGGACAGGTTGAAGGCCGATCAGCCAGGCTGAGCAAGCAGAGTGAGATTTTGTAGTTGTTTGCAGAGAATATTTCTAGATTTCTCAGGAGATATACTACAGACTCCAAATGCACAGAAAATGGAATTGACCTTGTTGGTAAGCTTCCATGTTATCATCTGGAGTCTAGAGGCGTTTGTTATGCTACAGTGTTTCAAAATCAATCCATTGGAGTGGTTGATGATATTCAATCATGCCGCCATTTTTCCATTGATTGGAGTCAATGACAAGTCATTGGGTCTATGGGACTCACGATGCAGGGTGGCACAATGCCGACATGGATGGGCTGGAGGAGGTAGTAGTTTCAGAAGGGCAGACGAAGAACAACAATGTTGGACTCCACAGTACATAGGTGGAACTCAACACATAAATCAGAACCATGGCAATCCAAAGTCACTCAATGCGTAGCCCTCTTTGTTCAGAACCTGTGGTGTCTCTCGCCATCTTGGGGCAGACGATAAATACATGTACTGTCTGTGGTTTAATGATCTGAACCAGATATTCCCAGTTCAATATATATTTCGTGCCCTGAAGTTACCCACGGATATGTGCAAGATTCCATTATTTCTGAATCAGATAGCAACCAAAGGTTTCTTTAGTTCTGCATCCCTGTAATATGAAACCTGGTGAACTTTACGGGCCACACGTGTACTTCTGTCAGTCAATACGTGGGATATCGTCAATCCAGTATCACAGTGCAGATTGAATCACCATGTAATGGCAGTCATGATTAGGTTCTCGGCAATGCCACGAGATATGTCCAAGGACGGGTAACAGCATCCATATATACACGACTGGGAATGTCTCTCAGATCACTAGCGATAATCTGAGCTACCAACTACAGTATTATATTACCACATCCACGTGTACAACCATATGTTCTCATATACTCTCATCCATGGCCATATACGGATATACGGCCTGACACAATTATCGGTCTTTATAAATTCGATACATTTCGCTCAGGGGATGTCATGATCTTCCCCATTTCGATGTGTTGCCACAAAATACCGTGTTGTATTGCAAAACATGCCTCCAAAGAAGTTTACCAGAACTCAATTGCGCTTTACTGACATCTGTGAGAGTGATCACACTCTGCAGGGAGCGGCATCGATAGTCAAGAGTACTACTGCACTGGTCTTACTGCAGAAGGAGACCGACGGTGATGATGAAGATGACTTCTATGGTGAACTTGGAGGTCAATGAAGCAATGAGAGTCCGATTGACAATCATAGTGGTGATCACCATAACCAAATGACTGACAAGGATCGTCTAGACGTGGCGACTCAAAATCGGTTGATGCTGGAAATGCTCCTCGAAACTGAGGTCCTGTGGAAACCCTATGAGAGATTCGCACGGGAGAGGATGGCAGTGGAACGGGAACGAACAGCTTCCGAATGGTGTACATGGGATGCCGAACGTGAAGAGCGCACTGAATGAAGCAAAATAGACCAAAGATCGAATATGTACAAGAAGGTTGACCCCTTAAGGATCTGCAGCGGTGCAAAATTGTTTGACCAATTTATGGACGCATTACTCCTGATTTTCAACTCCCATGGCTACCTATACCCACAAGGTGGACCTGATCGCATCAAATACATAGTCACTGTTCTGGACTCTTGGCGCACTCATCATAACCCGACACATAGACAGACGGCCATGACCGATCCTTCAGAATGGGCAGGACACTGATCTGCGGAATCTAATCCATGGCTACAAGACTTCTACCTGTTTTCAGAAGCGATGGCTAAGTATTATGGGGATATGGACCGACAACGCATGGCGGTGGTCACGCGGATGCTGGGATCCATACACCATCAACATGAATTGGTCGGAGCTTATGCGAATCGTTTCAAAGCTAATTGGACACAGGCTGGGTGGAATCTGCAGAAGCACCAAGAAGGCCTCTACGATATTGCCTGGGAAGGCCTCCGCAACTCTCTCAAGATCAAAGTTAGACCAAGATCGCCCTCCAGAGGCAGATTTGACCACTTGGACGAATTATTCGATAAGTCCGCGGCCCCGGAAGTTACACATGTCCAAAAGAAAAAGCCACAGCAGCCGCAACAACAGCAGTAACAACTGCAGTAGAAACAGCCTACGGGCTCATCTCCCAAAGGCAGCAAATGAGTCTTTGGCCGTATATCACCGAGCCAGCCGACAACACCTTTGGGGATAAACCCGGCCTATCGCGATCAAATAGAGACAGCAAATCAGGCGGCGGAGGACACTCATTAGGCGTACCACCAGCACCACGGGAATCAACGGAAACCGTCAAAAGCTGACGTAGTACCGGCATATGCGTCTGACGCAGATCAACAAACCACACTGTAAGGTTTTGCCATCAATTCTCACAAGGAGGTAACCCACCGCAGCCGGACGAGACATTAGCTCCAAACAGGGATGGAGGACACCAAATCAAACAACAGAAGTCCTTCAACAATGAAAAACCAAAAAACTGACAGGCCTCTCTCCGCATCTGGCCTGATGCGACTGGTTCCACAACCTGAAGTTGGGGTTGGAGACGTTGGCGATGAAGAGTTTGAGGGCGACGATGGACAGCATTCAACCACACCGGATCGCTTTGAAGTCCCAGGTATTGCTCGAGAGCCGAAAAGCTCTGATGTCAAGTCAGTACTTAAGAGCCATGACCAGCCCGGACACGTCCCATATTATTCACGAGGTATGTCTAAGCGATTGAAACAGGGAAATGCAACACACGCGAGCCCTCATCAATTGCGGCAGTACGAACATCTGAATGTCAACAAGACTTCGAACACGGGTTAGTCTACGCGACGAAACATCATTCTTCAGTACTCTAGGCCTCAATGGCCAAGTAATGGCTCATATGAGCGATTGTTGAAACACGACGTTCACGGTTGAGCATATGGAGCACATAGCACCGGTTCGAGAATCGGAGCTGCTAGTTGTGCCTATACGGGTTTACCCCTTGATTTTGTGTTTCCCTTGGTTCCAGTCCATGAGTCCTGATGTCGATTGGCAACGCAATCGACTTTTGGCTCTGGGAACCCCAGGGGTAGGGGAAGATGTGGCTGTGGACTGGGTAAACCTTCAGGAATGCTCCGGGAATGTGCATGAATCTACAACTAGGGAGGAGGCATGTTCCGTAGAAGGTGGCGGTCTACCAGACAGTGTCCCCAATCGGCCGGGCTGACCTACTGTTACGGGGGTAACAACACTTCTATTCATATACTTGTTGACTTGTATATGTACTTAGTGCGTACGGCCGTAGATCCTATTTTTTATAATGAGTCGTCTGAAGACTCTTCTGAACTAATGGCGTCCGAGCTAACTTCCTCAGTAATAGGCTGCTGTTGATATTCCTTAGAGTTAGGGAATGTTGCTGTCCCTTCTGTTAACTTAATGGGTCTAAGGCAATCCTTAACCCTATGGAAGCTTTTCCTATCGGCAGGCCAAGCACAGCGTAAACACTCGCCTGAAGACTTTCGCTGTTGTATCTCGCTTCCGTTTATGCCAAATGTCTTGGGGTAGTCTTCATCGTTATTGCTTTTGCCGTTTTTCTTCGAAACCGTCTCTGCTGATACTGCCAGCTTTCTTGTATACCGATCCTTTTTCCTCAAGGCTTTCTTCGATATTGGTGTGGGATTAATTCTTGCGTTCTGAGTCTTTCCCTTGGACTTTGAGGTAGCAATATCTCGTAGCCGTCGAGACTCCCTTAAGTATTCTTCACACTCCTTCAGTACCTTATCTTGGTGGTCTTCCGTATCTGTATTTAACACCATTGTTTCTGATGTCGTATTGATTGGCACCGTTCGTCCGTGGAGGGTATCGATATGTTGGACGAGACCTTGTTCCAAAGTGATTACTGTTGCTAACCACCAGATACACTGTGCCACAAAGATCTGCTGAGTATTTCGTGCTATAGTTATAATCTTCTCAAGAGCGTATATTATAACCTCAGTATCGTCCTCGAAAGTTATAGGCATCCGTATCTCTAATCGAATCTAAAGAATACTTAATCAATGCTGCGGGGCTGCCGCTACACAAAGCTAATAGATTCTAGGTGTAGATATAATAGGTATAGGTATCATAAAAACGAAATAATAAATAAGGATATTTCTCCGCTGGTAGGTATCATTTTTCTCTCTAGCTGCTCGAGCTTGTCCTCTTCCTTGCCGGAACAATGTGAACCCTTTATAGTCCCTTGGCTTACTTCCACTGGAACTATAATTCAATCCGTCAATGATACCCACGTATCTTAGCGTCTTGCGCCTCGTATAACGACGGCCACGCATCCCTTAGGTTATCGTGTTCATGTATGATATCATATCGGCTCATAAATTAGACCATAACTTCAACTTTTGATATCTTGCCAACGTCGACGAATGGTAGTTGGAACCCCTGCTCTTCCGAGACACGTCTGCGTTAATTAATCTGCAATGAGATTAACAGCTCTTAGTCTAGGTCTATGGAGTAGTGCAGGTCATGCAACCTGCAACTGAATGCTATGGGTTGCATTCACGTTACACTACCATAGCATTCAGTTGCAGGGGGTGCCGACAGGGGTCTGACCTGCCATAGCATTCACGTACTGGGATCCTGACCTGCTGCCATAGCATTCAGTACAGGGATCTGACCTGCTACCATAACATTCAGTTCCGGGGTGTGAACCACTCCTTCCCTTTTGGGATTAATTCTGGTTGCACCACCCACACCAAAAAAATTCTCGCCAGCCTGCAACATAAACATTAACATACAGCATAATATATCCACAATAGTAAAATAGAGAGAAGAAATAATTAAAACGCATTGGAGATAAGTATCAAGAGAAGCTGCTAACAAAATTTCAGACTCAGAATAGCATGGGTTAGGGTTAGGGTTAGGGTTAGGGTTAGGGTTAGGGTTAGGGTTAGGGTTAGGGTTAGGGTTAGGGTTAGGGTTAGGGTTAGGGTTAGGGTTAGGGTTAGGGTTAGGGTTAGGGTTAGGGTT
>Ga0307514_10000401_pt1 | contig 97543 bp, 71 predicted proteins | sample 16_EM_MG_FD_203088 | JGI IMG/M metagenome (GOLD analysis project Ga0307514, IMG submission 203088) | Populus trichocarpa ectomycorrhiza microbial communities from riparian zone in the Pacific Northwest, United States - 16_EM | ecosystem: Host-associated > Plants > Roots > Unclassified | place... | reverse complement strand
TCGCTCAAATAGGAGTCTACCTCGCCTGCCGTTGCATATGCATGCAGAGGATATTATTCCCACAGTCTTAACGTCGAACATCCATATCGGATGATGCCTTCCCAAAGCCCTCACCCTGTCACGTCTCTGGTCATACGAAATGTTCGAAGTCTTTCTAATCGTCAGAATCAACAAAAGCGTGGGCCTTCGGGAAATTCTCAACTTCCCCCTGCTAAGAGACGCGTTTCCGTACCGGCTGGCGAGAGGGATTCCTCTCAAGGAGGGAGTTCAGTAGCCTCTACAATCCAAGGTCAGAACTCCACCCCCTCATCTTCGCTGAACAATTCTCGTGTTGCTGATATCACTCAATGTGTGACTTCCACCCCGTCCGCTGCACAGCGACGGTCAATAATTTCTCCAACCGCCACGCCGGGTACAAGCAGTCGTAACACACCAGCACCCAGCGGAATCACACAGACAGACTCAACGCGTCGTGTCATATCCAGCCCCGCATCCGGCATTGCTAGCACTCCCACTCCTCTCAGCGGTCTTGAAAACCTGCCTACCCCCATCCCGAATCCAGAAGCCCGCGCGATCATTACAAATCCACTGCGAACGTGAGCTACAGGAAGGAATCACGGACAGAGGCAATGTATTGCTGTTAATGCAACACTGAGGGGTGTAAATGAGATGCTCAGTGTAGGCTGGCTGCCTCATCAACCATCTCATGCTTTTGATGATGTCTCGACTCCAGCATTTGATAGGGCATTGGTGATTGTCATTCCATCTCATATCCTCCAAAGTGTGTATTTCCCACTCAGTGAGAGCCTAATCATCTGGCATGCTAGCTATGAGCTTCTGGACACCATCCCCGTTTTTGAAGCTTGGGTTAAGCAAGCGGTGTTTTCTTACTTCAGCATGATGTCATATTATGTGTTCATGCCCTTCTTCTACATCCCACTCTGGATATATTTGTACTCTTCATGCATCGCAAATGAGTAGTATGGATTGTCGTGGAGGTTCGTCTCAAGGCAACCCTGAGCGTCATAGTCCTGTGGCTCAGTAATGTAATTGCTCAGCAGAACGCCGGCGCCAGGTTATATTTCTGTCCCCAGTGGAGGAGGAGGTGGCGGTGGTTGAAACTCCAAGACTGGGATGTTTTCAACGTGTTCGAGGTAGGGAAATGCGTCCATGTCTTCGACTGAATTTTTGTTACCATTGAATTCACAACTCTGAGCGGGTTCAACGGGTCAGGGCACACTGCGAACTTGAAGGTGTTTAGGATGGCGTAATTTGAGATGGTTAAGTCGCCAGCTATCTGAGGTGAACTTCTTTTGGCCTGAAAATTCAGTGCAATGGAAAGGGGTCTTCTCTGGCATTGTTGACAACACGCAAGAAGCACAGTATATGCTGTAGACAGGGACGAAAGTATGTGCTGGGCCTGCGCAGCCTGGTGTGTAAGCGCACGCTACTTTCAGCTAACTTGTTGAGCCTCAACACCATCACAAGGAGGTTCCTTACACACCAGGAGTTACAACAACGCAGCATACACGATGTCCCATAATACTATGAATAAAACAACACCGATAAAATAAAACCAATACAAAACCCATAAATAAAATAAACCCTGGGCGATCCAAAAACCTCGGAATGCGTGTAATAATCAATGCCTGAGACAAATCGATTAGACCAAAGGAAATGAAAAAGGCAAGAACCCGAATGCAACAACCATGGCCTCCTCTGCAACGTGAGGACTGATTCACTCCTCGCCTACCGAGCAATCCGGGCATGCCTCAGAGAGAGGGAAATCGGGGTGAGGGATATCAGGGAGAGAGACTTCGGGAAGAGGGTCATCGGGGAGATTGTCGCCACCTGCTGATCGACATCCACATCTGAGGTCTTTCCGGCTGCCTCAGCTTCTCGCAAAGTTGGCACTGCCGGGCGAGGTTTTGGCGGCGTCACAAGCGCCTACCAGTCCAGCCCACTGATAGGATGAGTCTCTGGAGTTGGTGGGCGTGGGCGAAAATCCGGGGTTTGTGGCCATGGGGCAGGCGCCGGAGGTTGTGGCTGTGGGGTATTGTTGCGCATCTCCTGGCCTTGCTCAGGTAGCACAATTGGCTGTTCATCCACCATGGTAACCACATCGTCAGCTGATGTATTTACCATCTCTCCGTGGCTAATCATCCGATTTTTTTTGCCATCATCCTCATTCTCATTCTCCTCCTCATCCTCATCGTCCTCCAGTTTATCTTTCTCCTCTTCATATTCCTCCTCTTCATCGTCACTGTCCCTTTCCATATGCAAATCTCTGTCTAAATCAACGACGTCCGGTGCGTCTACATCATTCTCCATGCGCATATCTATATGAGGATCATGTACTGAGTCATATTCGCCGTCCGACTCCTTGGTAGAATTGGTATCATCAGCTGAGGAAATTGACATGGCGGGCAATGCTTCCGGCTCTACATATACCCTCTCTAGTCAGCCCACCATGTCCAAGTCTGCCTCATACATTGCCTTCTGCAACTGCAAAGCAATGGCGCGAGAGATGTCATCTCCTCCTGGGGTTTGTTTAACAATACTTTTCCCTTTACTCTTTCCCTTTCCCTTCCCCTTCCCTTCCTCCATTGCCTTCCCCTTTCCTTTCCCCTTCCCATTCATTGTACCCTTCCCTTTCCCAGTTCCTTTCTCACCACCCTGCATGTCCTCCATACCTTCGCCATCGTCATTTTTATAGCCATCGCTAGGACAGCTCGTTCCACCACTCGGCGGTCCGGGATCCGCCAAGTTCTTATCATCATCATCCTCATCGATTATCTCATCCCACTTGAGTAGTCTAGCAGCCACGAAGTTGCCTGGCTTTTACTGCAGACAGCTTGTTAGCTCAATCATTGCCCTGAAATAATCGCTACCATAGCTAGAGAAACGCTCGCCAGTGCGTTTAACTTTCCCCGAGCTGGTTGTGTGCGGATCGGAGCGATCAACTTGATCCCTGAAAGCACGGGGGTTGTCCCACCTCAAATTATGTATTTGTTCATGGGTTTAGTCAAACATTCGCCCCATATATGAGCAGAAGTCTCCCCACCACTCCAGGAAAGGCGAACACCTGCTCCTGCAGTGCGGGCACATTAGCTGGAATTGGGAAAAGTGGTGAGTCGTGACTGGATCAAAAAAGATTATATCATAAAAGAAGTCCCATGCCCTCTCATTCTTGACGCCGCAAACATTGTATACCCATATGAGTCAATGGATGTGTTCCGAGATGATTCCCTTTATACAGTCCTGATCCAATGACAGGTGTAGATGTATAACCAATGGCGGTATTTTTGCCTTAGCAGTTGCCTTCCCCTTTCCTTTGCGGCTGCCCTTTGGTGCCATCGCTGTGAGTTGAAAATGAATCTACATCCAAGGCAGTAGCATTATGATACAGTTGCATATAGCAGAAGCAAGGCCAGATGGAAGGTACAAAGTTGTGTAGGTTATCGGGTGTGTTTTGGAACAAGAGGTGTTGTTTTGTGCAAGTCACGTGATGTCAAGAGAGTTCAGGATGCTGGCAGTGTATTTGATATGGGAGGAAAAGCGAATGGAGGTGAAGGTGGGAAGAAGTGATATTTATTCCTGAGGTCCTGCGATTTCTTGGTTCAACTTGTTTTGTTGGTTACTGGACACAAACTGGCCCAGCCTTCATCTTGCACAACCACAAGGCTCCTCATGAATGAGGAGCCTCGAGATAAGACTTAGTAGTCATGGTAATGACAGTATACGACGCCAGGTCATCCTTTGGTATCACATACCACTTTGACATCTCAGACCTCATGCCACCCGGAGCCAACCAAGTAGTTCTCAGGTTGTCCCAACTGTGCAACCATCCAATACAGCTACCAACACCTAGTGGTGGAAAAAGCACATGCAACTGATGTCATAGGATAGAGAATATGTCATTGTTCGCTTTGCAATGCGTTTAGCTCCGCCAAAGGGGGATTTCGACTGGGAAGCTGAAGATATACACATTCGATGGTTTGAAGTATTGTGTCAAGAACGAGTGCAATCCCATGAGAATGGCGCCAAGAATGCAATAACACCCTTCAAGTGGTGCAACTAGACCTTTAGATATTACTGTAACAGTGAATTTCAATGCTGGGTATAATCTGTTGGCAGTTAACCCCATAGTTGAATGCTTTACGAGGGATCTCGTCCCCGAGTATTGTCAGGGTTTAGAGTCTAGCATGGTCAACACTCCGCCTCCCTTTTTTAAACAATCTCTCCATGGTTGCTCAAACAGAAGTCTATCTCGCCTGCCGTTACATATACATGTAGAAGAAATTATTCTTATCTACTCAACGTTGAACATCAATATCGGACTATGCATTCCTAAAGCCCTCACCCTGACACGACTCTGGTCGTATGAAATGGTAGAATTCTGGCTAATTGTCTGAATCAACAACAGCGTGTTCCTTCGGCGAATCCTCAGCTTCCACCAGCTAAGTGACGCATTTCCGTACCAGCTGGCGAGAGGGATTCCTCTCAAGGAGGGAGTTCCATACCCTCTACAATCCAAGGTCCGAACTCCACCCCCTCATCTTCGCTGAACAATTCTCACGTTCCAGATATCACTCAACGCGTGACTTCCACCCCATCGCTACACTGTGACGGTCAATAAATACTCCAACCGCCACCCCATATTCAAGCAGTCATAGGACACCAGCACCCGGAGGAACCTTACAGACAGACTCAACGCGTCACGTTGTATCCAGCCCCCCATCCCGCATTGTTAGCACTCCCACACCTCTCAGCGGTCTTGAAAGCCTGCCTACCCGCATCCCTAATCCAGAAGCCTGTGGATCATTCCGAATCCACTGCGAATGCGAGATACAGAAATAAATCAGAGACAGAGGTATTGGCAATTGCAACTGCTGGCGGTGTCGACACCTCGATCAAAATTCTCTGGCAGTCGAGGCATACCTCAATTTGGTGACTCAGACATGACCAGTCTTGTATTTGCAACGGGCAGACTCCTGGAGCTCTATATGTGGCACAGATGGCCATTCCAGAGTGCAAGCGACTTGGAGATGGTAAGTTATGCAACACGACACGTTGCGAAAGCATTAGCTGAAGCCCCACACTGGCAGATAATAGAGACGTACTGGAACACCGCTATGCAGCAAAACAACATTTGGTCTGTAGTATTCCAGGTACGGAAAAAGGAGTTCTTGAAAAAGGTATGCTGAAGCAGCAGCCCGCGTTGCATATTGCAAGCTCAAACCAGTACCAGATTCGAGCACAAGTCGATATGGTTAAATCCCATTTTATTCAATCAGCAAGGGATAACATTGTGAAGCATTATGATCTCCACCGCTTTTAATCCGCCGCAGAGCGTTTGGATTTCATCGATTCCCTTCTGACAGACAATAAGTATCTTTGTCCTGTAGCAGAGCTTGTGGATGGTGGTGTACGTGGTCCAAACCCAATCCAGAGAGAGATGAAAGCATCAAACGCATGGCTAGCGTCCACTTAACTTCCTGCTGGAAGCAATCACGTAGCTTATCTACATCATATTTTATCATTAGGCAAATAACCGCGGTAAGTATGCTGATGGATTTTATTATTCCTTGATTGATCACAAGGACGGTAATATACCCTCGCCACTGATCATGGTCACCTGCACCATGTAGCGCCATGCTCTCCTGGAGTGGCATATGAACAAAGGTGTTTATCTGAATGCTTCCAGGTCAAAGCTGAAAGCAGACAGAGCTGATTGCTCGAACTACTTCAACTACAAGAATGATGGTGGTACGAACACAGCCTGCTGTGCTGCAACGGGTCGCAAGTTGTTAACCTCACCTGGCGTTGCAGACACGTATACATTCTTGATGAATACCTGGAACGCACTACCTGAGTGCTACCCATAGCGGGAGTATCAAATCACTCTTCCTACAGTCAAGCATCAGATCGAACAGGTGGACAACCCAACGCCTGCCGTGGTCATCGGTGTGGAAGCAGTGTGTGTTGAGAATGCAATTCTTCTTGACTATTCGACCTCCAAAGTGGCGCTCCAGGAGCCCAACATCAGAAGCACTGACCCAAACATCCTGATAGACAACAATTGCACGGAGGAGGATCTGCATTTCGGGATGCCATGGGGCAGCCAGGATTACGAAGATGAAGCTGACAAAAGCAACGAGCGAGATACCATCCCCACCACTAGCCGGCAACGATGGGCCGCGACTGAACTCGAGACGTTCATTCTGGAAACCAGTGATGCTGACGTGTATAAGAGCGAGGATGGCAATGATGCTGATGTGGATGAGGAGGAAGAAGCATCACAAGTGGATGATGGATCCACACAGAATGTAGTGGACTGTGGACATAGTAGGTTTGACCTGGGAACCGGTAAGGTTGACAGATCTGTGGGCAAGGATGGTGATGATGCGGATAAGCATGAAGATGCATCGCCAGCCGACAATGGATCAACGCATAATGTGGTGGACTGAGAGCATAGTTCTCGAGAGTGTGAAGATTGTACAGTATGTTTCAGACCTTTGAAATAGGATAATGGCCAAGCAAATGCAACGGCAAGCAATGTATCCGAATCGAAGACTGTATTGTACAAAGTGACCATATCTCAAAGCTGAACATATATGGGGAAAGTGTGGCATCCGATAAATAACAATAGTGGAGAGGTAAAATGTAACACTCAGCCGGAGAAAGGCATAAACATCACCAGGCGTTGTGTAAACAGCTACATCATAACTGCAGCCCCTGCGAAGAGTGTAACACACGTGTCTTTCCGATGGCGCGTATACATGACCACCTGCCGGGTCCAAAGTAAAGAGGACATGTATGTTACCGGAAGCATGTATTTCTCTGTCAGAGGGTACAAGGTTCTGTTAGAGGCGTCAGAGCCGACCGGAACACCCGGTTGTTTCTCATGGAAACTAGAGTTGTTGCTGATGTAAGACGCTGGCCGAGTTGCATCAGTGACTGCGTCAGAACAACTGGCCGAATGCTATTGCCAAGATATCAACGGAATATGGTGATCCATACATTGTACAAACAAGGTATTCTGCCATGATAGATTCCTGGAAACTCAAATGCAAGATCGCATGAAACAGGTACTAGACAAGCGAGTAGCGCTTAAGGCAGCACATGTGGGAGAGAGACTGTCAACTGGATGAAACGCAGAACCACTACCATTATTCGATAGGAAGAAAGAGAAGAGCGGGATCTTGAATGAACTGAGTGGAGGGATATGGGATGTTGTATGGTAGAATGCAGCATTACGTATAGTTCCAGGTCTTGTATACTGAGACTTCAGCGAAGCATGCGATGGAGGTTACAGTAGTAGGGTAGAGAAATGTATACAAATGTTGATGTTGATGTGTCTGGTAGGAACGCATTTGAAGAGAAGCACAGAAAGTTGAGTAACTTGCATAAACACGGTAGGGTTCGCGATTGTCAAATTACGCAGCGGAATGTTTGCATCTAGTGGTATCATTAAAGCGAGTCTGGCAGCCAGAGTTTAAGAAGGCATGGCTTGATTTCTGCCTCATAAAGCCAAGGCCAAAAGAGGATTACTGGTGCGCTACTGATAGGCATGGAGAAATGGTTATTAGAGAAAATAAGGATAAGGTACTAAAAGTGTATCAATAGTGGAATAGATGCGCTAATTGGTTGAATCAGATCTGGCCTTCGGCAAAGGTGAAAGGTGATGATTTTCTCCAGAATGTAATTGGCCCAAATATACCTGCACTCGAAGCAGTAAAACACGTGGTGTATAGTGCAAGTTGCTGATCAAACTATTGTACACATCATCATGTAGTGGATGCATACGCAGATGTAGCTCAAGTATGTACTGTGCTGGTTGAAGAAGAAGTCTTTGCTTTCAAAGCAGGGGGAGGCGGTTCAGCTGGGGAGAGTGTAAGCTATTTGCCCGATGAATGGTGCCAAGGGCTTGAAAAGGTCCCAAATGCGGCACCTTTGAGAGAGTAGAAGTTGAAAGCAAGAGGATGTTGGATGAGCGGCACGGTAGTAGACTGGGACCTTCAGCGAATGGATTCTTTGGAGGGTGAAGTAGGCACTAGGGAAAATGGTGAGGATCAGAAGCATTAGGCTATCTGAAAGGTGATCTTGTTTTACGGCTATTTAAGAGAAGTACAGGATGAATGGTGTTTTTTTTATGACTATCACTAAGTCATATCACAGTTCATCAAAGTGCACCTCATCATGCATTTAGCACCATGCATACTGGACATTTTCATTGTGTTTTTCTCCTTTTCTTTCTGTGTGGATGTTGTCTTCTGTTGGATCGCTTTGATCGCTGTCTGCTGAGAATCCCATCCACGTTTATGAGGGATAGACTTCTGGGCCTCTGCTGTTGCCTGTAGAGTTACAGCACGACTGACAGTGGTAGGTATTGGTGTCACATTTCAGTGAGTTTCATTGGAAGTGAAAGAGAATGCCGAATCTGCAAGAAGCCGTGCTTTTGTAGCTGCTAGATTGTGCACTGCCAACTCTGGAAGTGTAAAACCAGGCCAAAAACTCCAGACGGACGGTACAGCAAAATTGTGCAGCTGCGCTGTTAAATTCTGTCGTGATTCTTCTGTAGACTGCACGAGTGCACCAGCTAGCACAGTGTGATTATCTATTGCTTCTTCAAGATTGCGATGCGCTGATCAAGTGGCAGATTGCAAGCTGTAGAGTTGAGATATATCAGGTAGTGGAGCATTGGTAGTAGTAACAATGGTGCCATTGCGGTTATCGTTTCCAGAGGATAAGTGTGGGATACATTGTTCTTGCTCAACGTCGTCGTCATCTTTTGTACGAGCCTCGCTCATTACTATGAGTATGACTTTCGCATGAGTCCACAATCTGCACTTTTGGAAACTGCAATCTCGCCCATCCAATTCTGTCACAATGGTGTTGTGTGTATACAGTTGGCTTGCATCTCTGGCGAGATTAGCACGGATAGATGCTGAGAAGTGAAGCCTATGTTGGGGCCCAAAAGTTGATTTAGCCCATAGATCAAGTGCCCTTCTGACCTCAAAATGTAGCGCTGTTGAAGTCTTTACTGTGTTCTTGCGGCATTCTGCTGCGCAGCTGATATGTGTCTGGCTGCTTTCTGCGCTAAACCATCTCTCGTAACCAAGTATCATATCGATTGCTGTATATCAATTCTGCTTCTAACAAACTCAGATTCCTGACCCAGGGAGAAATCAATGTTGTTGCCATAGCGTTCAACTCTTGGCTGATGTCTGAAGGCATTGTAATTGAGAAGGATTGCAATTACACATCTACAGCAGCAGCCCGTTGTATTCACATACCACAAGATAGGTGGGTCAACATGGTGATAACACATTGCAATGACTATGAGGTTTCCATTTTCAACCCCGACGTACACGCACTTGATCCACTCCCAGATGCGCTCTTCGGTCTGCTTAGATACAGGGAGATGAAAGTCCAACCATTCAGAGCGTTTCGGTATTTCGTTCGGTAGGATCTATTTCTGGTCAAGAAATAGTAATGACAGGGCTTTAACCTCGGAATCTCGACCAGCCCTGCCGATGCGCTGCCATAGGATTGCAATCGTAAGATAAGGAGATATCAACCATTGTATAACAACATCCATATCTGGAATATCCACACTAATTCCTGCAGTGTATATACATAATTCTTCAGTACTCATATTGCTGCTGTCCCTGGTGATATGACACGTACCGGTGCAAACAAGAACTCTGGTTTCACCATATCTGAAAGAGTTGAAATACTCCTCTCGTAAACTGACCTCTATAGATGCATGAACAGGCCCAGACGCCCATTCTACAATATTCGGCCATTGAAGAAGACAGTCCATTGTGAAGGTATGATGATATGCTTATACATTTGTCTACAGTATCCACAAAGATCATTGACTTCAGTATCTGCTATGCCGCACCGGTTATGGGAACCAGCACTGATAGGTGCGCATAGCCCTGTGCCGGGTCAATCTGTGCAACCATTGGAGTGATATTTTCTCTATCTATTGCTGCTTTATAAAGGCGTAAAACAGGTCGAAGGCCTACTGAATTGATAATGAAGTTAGACACTTTCGGGATTATCATAGCTGAGAGCACAACGAAAGGAAGATGTTTAAAGTGAACATGAATAGCCCCCAGTGAGAGATAGTCTTTCCTGAGTTCACGCCAATGCCATACCAGATGGCACTCGTCCATAAGGACTGCGCACAAGCGTTTAGAGAAAGCTCACTTCTTACCTCTAATAATAACCTTCCAGAAGAATAGACTATCTCTCAGCAAGACCAGCGGTGACACAAAAACCATGCTGTACTCGCCATCCCTCACTTGGTTCAATATAAGTTGGTTACCATGCAGTATATTCGCGGTCAATTGTACCACCTTGATGTTCTGATCCTGTAGACATCTAATCTGCCAAAAGCTTATCATTGACTTTGTAGTGGCCAGTGGATACCAACCTGGTCTGACATTACAGCCAGCATTGAACAGATAACCAACTATATAGCACTTTCTTTCACTACTGGTACTGCTTGGTAAAGGAAATTCTTCCCTGAGTGTGTTCCGGCAATTACAAACACATCTTTTCACCCACGATGATATCTGCAATTGCGCTGACCTGAAAAGCCTTCAGTTTCGACCCAAATTGCCATCGTACAGCAGAGTGAAATGTTACATGCCGTGGTTAGTCTGAATTGAGTTTCGTAAAGTCCACACATTCGTAGTCAGCGACATCGAAATCTACACCCACTCCCGTACTCTGAAAACAATGTTCAGCTGCAATCACTGTTGGTGCGGTTACCCTAACAGAGCAGCAGTCTCTTGATAATATCATCAGAAGTGCGGTTGGACCTCAGTATTATTTCAGTGGCACTCATCATATCTTATTCATAAATATACGTGCTGGTAAGATCCAAACAACCATGTCGATCTGCGCAAACTAAAAGTAGTTTCAAACATATATCAAGCCAAAAACAACCCATATGATATGCAGATTAAGGATATGAAGGTATACATGAGATACCCAGAAAACCCAATGAAACCAATTCCAGAGACCCACATTGCCATACTCAAGATGCCTCTTCTTCATTTTTAGCATTGCCTTCCTTTACCGCACCTGCCACGTCTATACTCTTTACATCTTTCCCCTCCTCCTTTGCCCCAAGTCTATCTTGCGCTTTCTCCTCCCCTTCTGTGCCGGTATTCCTGATTTCAATTCCCATGCCCTCTGACTACCTCTAATGGAATATATTTTCGATATCTTGGATACGCTCTTCCACTTTATCCATCGCATTCATCCCATCCTGATCTTGTTCAAAATCCAAATCCAGGTGGTCATCAACAGAATTGCATTGCAATTGTAGACATGATGGCGCAATAAGTAACGACGCGGCATATGTGGTAGTACTGCAATAAACCTGCGGTAACAAAGATTGAGGCCCACTTGATCTACCACCTGAAGCTTACATTTAGTTAATAAAACCGTTATTGTAGACTGTAGACTCACTTAAAGCAACAGAGGATGTCAGTTTGGATTGTTGCAACTGGAGGGGCAAAATAGTGTCTCTGGGAGTGTTGAAAGTTGGTATTCCTCTCCAGCCATCAGAAGCTACTCCACACTGAATAGTTAAACCGGATGAAGACCCATTGCAGGGTAACATATGTGGGGATTGAGAAGACATAATTGGAGGAGCAAAAGGAGCAGATACATTGTAGGAGCGCATGTAGCTGCCGCTGCTGTCATTGCGTGCAGATTATCTGTCGCTAACAAAATCCAAAGAAAACCAAGTAGACCCAAAAGTGCCAGAGACGCTGTGCGATTCCAATCCAGACATGGTGGGAAGCAACTGCTCCTTCTGTGCGTGCAGCTCATCGCTCTTCTTCAACTCCTCCATCATGCCTTGCCAAACCTCCCAAAGCTACTCATGCTGCATCTGCAACTCTGTAATCTCTCGCTCATACTGTTCCTGCTCCTTTACCCAAAATTCCATATGGTACTGCGCTGCTATCATCAAGGCATTAATGTGCTGTGATTCCGGTTGATGGTCTGATAATGACATCAATTGGAGCTGCCAAATCTTCCTACGTGCATAGGCCTTGGTGCGCTTTGTAAAAGTCGGAGCATTTAAAATGATGGGCTGGCACAATGTAGGTACTGCTAGCTCCTCAAACATCAGTGCTGTTATCTTGTTGCCAAGGTATCCCCTTCAATTTGGCTGCATAACAAACAACGGAATTCATCATCTAGAGCATCAACTGCCCTGGCGGCTTCATTATCAATATCAGCATAGCCATTAGGGCCTTCATCATCCATCCCTGCAAGTCCTTTATCCACGTGCTTGACGCTTTGATTGTGCAACGTAAGCTCCTCTGTCAAAAGTAAGTTGGTTGACTTGTAGTCAGGCTGTTCTGGAGCTTCAATTTCTGAGTTGTCGATATCCTCATCAGTGGCACCCCAATATTCCAGCCTCTGATTGGGAATTTCTGGTTGCTCTCCTAACTCCTTGTGACAGATACCCAATTTTCCCAATAAACGAATCAGCCCAAACCTTCCACTGCTCGTAACTGACAGCATAACTGCGTGCAGACTTGGTATGTGCGCATCAATTGAATAACCACTGGTATGATACATTTTGAATACCGCATACCTCAGTATCAGCTCTGGGGCTATACTGCCCAATTCGTCTATGGCGGTATTGGATTTGCCCGGCGCAGATGCATGCCATGCAAGGAACTTCGGAGGTGCATGTTCTGTCTGAAAGGCTGGCTGGCACACCAAGCAGAAATTGATGGCTTTTGTTCTAATCCACTTGATTTCTGGATGGCCATTGAATGTATTCATGTACTCAGGTTTGGACGGTACTTCTGGGTAGGGAGACCTCGTCAGCTTTTTTGCTGGCCATGAGAACTGAGGTAGATGTTTTCCATAGTTCCATAGCACAATAAACTTACCGAGCATGCTGATCAACTGTAAGAAACTCCTGGCAGGTGTGGGAATCAATCCACATCCTACAATAGCAACAAATCTTTCCAATAAACTGCTTCTGCAATGACAGATACACGTTCTCAAATATATCCAGTAGCTGGCCTCGTTGTTCATAATCCGCTGCGGAGTCGGGGACAGTTTTCATGAATAGCACGTTGTGCTCCTTCAATTTAAGGTTGCACACAATGACAAAGATGTGGCCCCAGAAGTAGAAACGGCGCTGTCTGTAGTGGTTGATATCAATTGAATCACGCAAGATTGGGACTGAATCTTGACACCCAATGTACTCCAGAGCATGAAATGTGTTAACCAATACATGTGTTACTTGCACAGGTTTCAGTTCCTTTAGTACTTTGTTTTTCCATGGAGTTTTAGCAGGTGATGTTCTTGATTTCATCGCTGCTGCTGCCGCTGGCAAAGGAAAATCAGGGGTGAAGGCTCAAGGTCGCATCTTTGAAGGCATACTGGGAAAAGTGGTACTTGGCCGTGTCTTATCAATTAATTGGTAGGTAGTCAAATACGGTGATCAGATCAGATGGTGATGGTGCGTTGTTAAGTTTGGTGCATATATGCTGGAAACTTGTTCAGAGCGTATCTTGATGAAAAGTAAGCCCACTTCATTGAAAGTAATATCAAATGAAGTACAAGAACGAGTATATGAAGCCTAGAAGCAGTGGAAGCAGAGATAGGTTATTGTTGCGGAATTTTGGTTTCTCTTAACAGCATAGTTGACTTCTTTTCCAGGCTCTATATGATATCATGTAGTAATCAAGCATCACATCACATGCTGTACTACATAGTACGCATCCATCATATACTTCATCACGCCAAACGTACTTGAGCCTGAACCGAGGCCACGTCACCGGAGGAACTGGGATCTCCAGCAAATCCTGTGGCTGAGTCACCCACACTTCCACAACGCAATGGAAAAAGTGAAAGTCTGGGTACGAGAGCACGTGCCGTTGATAAAGCACAGATTTTTTTAATGTTATCAAAGTCGGGTAATCCCAGCGGGGAAAATTACTCACCTGCGAAACCGGAATAATACTGCATAGTAAACTGCATCGCATTACCAAGCAAAAATGTCACAGGATAGTACCTCTGCTATTTCATTCGCAATACTACTCACCCAGAGCCCCATCCGTCTCCTTGAGCTACCCCCAGCAGTTCTCTCCCTCCACAACTCTCAGGATCCAGCAATGTTTGAATCTTACCTGCTGTACTATTTCTGATGCTGATTGTGGTAAGACTCAAGATTAAAGCGCGGACAACCTTGCGGTCACCCTCTCCAGCCTCTGATTACGCAGTTATCTGTACCGCCGAAACATCGTATTCCCTCAGACAAGTGCACAGCTCCAACATCACTTTCCTTGTGCAGCCTTCAGCCTTGGGTTTGACAGCTACGGCTACTCTCATTTCTTACATTGAACTCCTCACGCTCACTCCGAACGCAAAGTCACTACTGGAAGCACAATTACTTCCATTCCCGTCTCCTGGCCATGCAGGGAAGACCAGGCAGCAGCTGTTAAATGATCTCCCCGTTTCGGATGCAGATTTTTGTGAGGCGTGGACAGTGCTGACGGCGTTTGAGCATGACAACGGCTCTGCATACCTCCCGTCTGCGCAAATGGTGTTGAAAACATTAAAGAAAATCCTCACCAGCGTCAGCGCAGAGGGGATGAATCATTGTGGCCCTTACTCGGTGCAGGCAGTGGTGCTTGCTATCGACGACCCCGAGATCCCCGCTGGTTTGGTCGAGAACGTGTTTGCGAGAATATGTGATGCTGAGATGGGAGGGCCAGTCCTCAATCGTGAGCGATGCGTGAAAGCAGTTGGGGGGTGGGTGCTTGAGGCGTGGCATGCGGAGGCGAAAGGATCAGAAATGTTGTATCCTACGTTTATGGCAAAGTGGAAGTCTGCGGTGCCGGTTGGATGTGCACCCCTATGTAAGTCGGAGTTGCTGAAGGTAAGTATTTCTGGAATTGGGGTAGCTGTTTGTGCTGACCGTAGGAAGGATTGCCACTCACTACTTACAACAAATAGAATTACGTTCGTTCCTGATGTTTTACAGTCGAAGAAAGAGTGTGCTGCTGAAAGCTCGGGGGGTGGCGCGAAAAACAAGTGGCATGAGAAGTTTAGGAAGGGGAGAGAGTCGTAATTCTGTGGAAAGTCCTTTACCTTCAATTCAGCCCTCCACTGGGTTGCCATCACACTGCTTGTTGTATCCTCCTGATGGCAGATGTTCAGCCAGCGTATTTGTTCCACACGGTAGTACGAGACTGCTATACCGAAAATTGCCGTTAATTCATGTCTCATGACTACCCAGCATAATATAATGTATCCGTATGCTAAATAATCAGTAAAATTATGGCCTTGTATCTAGTGAATCCTCTCAATCGCCATTACAGTGAATAGTACATTTGAGGGCGGCACAGAATTATAGCATATGCCCCGACCTCATGTGCCAAATTTCACCGTGGGCCTCTAACCGAGGAAGCCTACCCTTCGGCCGATGGGTTGACCTGATGGCAAAGTGGTCTAGAATTTGGCTGTTACTATATGATCTGAAGGGAAGTCGCCGATACACTGAGATCGCCGAATTGACTCACAGGCTACGGACTCACAGTCGTAGACTCATCCACGGGTTTTCACTCGCCACCGCCACCGCCACTGGTATTTGCAATCGTGAGCTTCCATGGACTTCCATGGTGTTCCAGGCTCTCATGTATATAAAGAAAGAGCTTCTCCTTAGATCGTAGAATAGACTTCGTCCGCTTTACATTCGTAACATTGGCGGAACGTATTTTACCGAGTGACCGCGCATGGCTACGTAACCGCTCACCCGCGGACGAGATCTATTGACCATCAACCGACTGAGCCCTCCTCCCAGACCATGTTACAACCTTAACCTTTCAATGTCTATGCCAGGGCATCTCTTCACTCAATTCTGCACTTTCCTAGCCCTGTATAGAATCTCTATACATAATAGGGTCCTCATTTTTGCAAATTTTGCCCTCATCCTCCTCCCAGTTCATTTATATTGTCCTCCCCAACTTCCCAATTACTAAGCACAATTACAGGGAACTTCTCTACCCCCATGGCTTTGGTTATTGAGGATATAGTGGCAAGTTCCACATCTGTGGCTGTAGATTTGTAAGGTGTAGTCTTCTTTTGGCACTTTGGGTACATTTGCTGCTCTTCTGCTTATGTCATCAATCTTGCCTTTCCGAAATACTCTACATTCAATCAGGTAATAACTTGAGTCTTTTTCCTGTTTTGAATTACTTGTAGTATTTGCAGATACATCATTATCTTGAGATAAAAGTTTTTCAAGTATATTGTTACTAATATTTTGATTTAGTAATATTATCTGGGGAAATCAATTTAATTAATTAACTACTGGTGTAAACTCGAAAGAAAATAGGATATACTTTGTTGTTAGATAGATAGTTTTGTACTGTAAATAACTGAAATATATTGGTATGCAAGAAGGAAAAGTGCATTCTATGATTGTAGTAAAATTATAAAATACTCTTAATTAGCAATGGTAAATCTTTTCTGGATGCACAATACAGATACCTGAAGTGTTATTTATATTGTAGAAATATTAAGTAATATATACTATGATATATAATTAGGTTATTCAGTTTCAATACAATGAAACTATTTATTGGCTGCAAATTTGAAACTGGAATTATACATAAAATAAGAAATTTGTTTATTGTATTACTATTCCTGTGACAGCAATGGGTCCACAAAAGGGCACAGTGTTGAATGTACTAAACTTTGTGGTATATGACAGCACAGTCACCTACATATCTCCCCTATAGATATTGTCAGATGATAGACAACTAGTAGAAGTTTCCATTTGTGAATTCTTGTTGCAGTGTGACAGATTCTGGGGTACTGAGTTGCATTGAAATTACAGTACGTTGGAAATTGTAAGAGTACCATTCACAAGCTCAGTGGCAGCTATCTGTCTACTTTCTGTCTGTTACATTATAACAACCATATGCAGAACAGCCTTTAGGTTTCACCATTTTAATGTCAACTGCCTACCCCTCCAATTGAAACTCTCATTTCCACTATTCTCACTAACAATTGTGAAAATACCAATATTGAAATACTATATCATGGATAATTACTCTAGCTGAAAGTGCACCTTCTGCAGAATACCACCACCACTGACAGTGATTCAGCACCAATGTATGTTTATATCTGAAGTACCTTCTTCTACTACTGAAGCTGCTGCAGCAATACTTATCTGGGGTATTATTAATAGCTTCTTAGAAGAATGAAATAATGTGCCCACCAGATCATTTATGACTGATTAGTGAGCTAACCGGTATTAGCAACCACTGAAAAAACAAAGTCAATCTTTGTCTGATCATGGCTAGCTTCCCCCACTCATTCCTCGACACCTGATTGCCACCCCCCTCCAAGTATTGAACTGACTGCCCATCTTATTCTCTGACCTCGATACTATTTCTTCAATTCCAATTTTCAATCTCTCTCTTATCTGCTTGATCATAGAACAGCTTGTAGCCGTCACCAATTCATATGCCCAACAGCAGCATCTTCATCTTGGGATGATGTGGGAGCAATCCTGGCTCTCTGTAACTACTCAGGGGCTTTATTTCTGGTTGATAACTTACATTCATCTAGATCGTACTGGAGTTGCATCTGCGTGGTACTGATTACTGTATGGGATTTACCTTCCCTAGGATGAATTACCACCAACAGCTGCAGCTCATTTTACAGTGTTACTGAATACCTGGGGGCAATGTTACTATCGATACAGTTAAAATTGCATTCACTTGCAGATTTATTCAATTACCCAGATACAAACCCGGTTAAGTAGCCTAAGATATAAGTTTTTCTACCTCGCAAAGTAGGGCTATGTCTGGAAGTTCCTTCCTTCATGCAATACAGTAGGAGAGAATTATGTTGATGTAGAATCCAATCAGGTACAGCTTACAGATACTTCAAATCTGGTTTATCACTGAATCCGACATTTACATCTCATGTACTAACCATTCTCCATCAATGTAAGCATAAACAACTTCATCACAATTCACTCTATATTGGTTGAGTTTTGTTGAATTGGGTCAAAAGAATCTGGCACATACAAGAAGCAGTTTGAACAATTACCCAAGGAGCTAACAGTTGGGAAAAATACCATGATGGCTTGATATTGTCGAAGTGGAGCTGTAAATGATGGGTTTGCGACCTTGCTCTTGAGGGACAAATCTCTTATTACCATGATATCCATAATCTACCCTCTAAGTGGTAAGTATTCACAAAGCTGAGAATGTGAAAGTATCCAGACAATAAGATTACTAATACAAGTGGAGCAAATTCCACATTCCTTTCGGGAGTACATCAGCAGAAACTTTATATACCAGTCATTGTTGATACATACAACCAGTACAAGATCGGTGTGAATGTGGGGGACCAGTACCAGACCCATTTTGATACACAGTTCATATCCTAATACAATTGATTGTTACGTGTTTCCTGCATTCTTGATATGGCCTTTAGTAAAAGTATCAAAATCTATTGCGAGGTTCCAATCATTAAGGAGTGTACCGTAGAGCATATTGACTCAAACTCCTCTATTATGAGTGACCTTCTGCAGATGGAAAGTTAAGTGAGAATGAAAAGTTCCCACAGTATTTCAGCTTCATACATAATCACTGGGCACTGGCAATACATGCTGCATATCTGCACCTGATGTATAATGTATGGGATTCAGCTGGGCTGATGCATAATTTGTTTCAGATAATGGTCAATGCAAACTCAGTGGGAGATGCCCACAGAGTGTGCTTGCTGGTGTACAAAGCATACTCTGCATACCATGTATAAGATCATACATATACCTGTACTTGAGAATACAACACTCCTAGCAATCAGTAATTTCACTGGTTGAGAGGCCAGTTATTGGAACTATCAAAATTCTCTCCATCTTTTTTCTAAGATCTCTCTCACAATCATGATATCAGACTCAAGAATGCTACATCTCATCACCATAGCAATAACCACATACTGGGCACGACAACATAACATCATCACATGCCATTTCCACGGTCTCAGATTGACTTCCTTATTACTCAACCTCATGGTTTACCCTCCTCACCCATCATGGTGGCAATTGTGATTTGGGCATAGCTGATGAAGTGGTGGACTCAGCGGACTGAGTGGATAATGCAGACATGCCAAATGGGATGGTTGCTGGCAAAGCTGAAATAGCCACAGAAATTGGTAATAGAGTACGCGCACTTATTACAAAATTGACAGGCATACTACAAATGATTGCAGAAAACAGAAATCCTCCCTGGAGGGAAGGCACCGCAGAGGAAAGTATGAGTGTATTTGCTACCAGTGTAAGCTTCCAGTCTATACGAAAGTTGATTGTATCTGCTAGAACTTTGTTAGAGAGTCAAGATAGCCGCCACTATAGGACCTATTGCAACAGCCTGAGAGGTTGATTATCTATAACTAAAGGCTCGTGATCTTACCACCACTGCCACTCCAAATGTTTCAATATTCAGCAATCTCATGTTGTCTGTTTCAAGGGAACTTGGAGATAAAAATCACATCACTGCTATGTAGTAGAGTTTTATAGATCTCATAGAGGGCAATCAAGTCAAAGCACTTCCTGCTTCTACCATTCAACTTTGCTGACTAGCATTCAACTGGTTGGATTTGGCAGGTATACAGCTATATTTAGAAATGGATAATACTCCATCACTGCTATCTTTCAGTACTCTTGCTGGAAAACTAATCAATGGCATATAAAGCATTACACCCAGTCTACAATTGAGTCTTCAGAGGCACATATGATTTAATCTACATGTTCATCTGCATTCTCTATTCTCAGTGTACCTTTGACTGCCAGTACTAGATTGACTCCCAGCATTCATACTACACACAAGAAATGATTCATCACAATGCCAGTGAAGGACACTGTGCAGTGTTTATGATATGCTGCCTGGATGTGATAAACCTAACCACATTACTTGCAGCAACAAGATAGTGTATCAAGGATTTGTATACATCCTTCGATTCTGATGTCATGTGAGCAGACACATTCCGTAAGATGAAAGCTGCCAGGGTAAAGTCAGCCCAACATCAAAGCCCTGCAAGTGTGAAATCTATGCACACAATTCAAAGAACTCAGGGAGGATATGATCTTCTAAATTGCAGTCAGTAACAGTCAGATGGCAGGTAGTCTTCATCAAGGAAAACAATTTATAACAGATGTGCTAGGATGGAACCAATACAGTTGACATGTTTCGATTACCTCAGGATTCGAAATACATCATGAAAACAAATACCAGAAATTATCCTCTCCCAGGACAATATACTCAACCTATACAAGCAGCAAGCATCATTGGTGGCCAGTGCCTGTATAAAGAGGCGCAGAAAGCCCAGTGTTCAATAGCATCAGCAGAATACACTACCTACAGCAGGCATCTCTGCAGCGAGAATCAGACTGTCAAGCATTCAGCAGCTGATGCAGTGTATACTCACCACTGGCACCTCCACAGAGTTGTTCAGACTGCTATGTGTTCAGCTGCAGCAACAAATTTCTCCCAAGCCCAGCACGTATACAGAGAGAATGGAACTTTCTGGCATATAGTAAATGTAAGCATGCTTTGATGCCAAGTACTGCCCACATCTTTACCTCTACCGATACCAACTTGTGTCACAAGCAGCCAGGAAGCTGTGGAGAGAACTTGAAAGTTAACTGTGACAGAGCAATGCAGAAAGAAGCTAATATCCCAATGATGCTCAGATGACCTGGCATGGAACATTCTCATTGTGTCAAGATACCGATACATCCCAATGCAATATTGGACTTGGCTAAGGTTCAGGGGGAGCAGGAATTGGAAGATATCAGAGAATATTGAACAGTTGTGGCATTACCAATACATATAGCACTTCCAACTAGGCCTGATATCTCTACTTCAAATCTATAATCCATTTTTGACTACATTTGGACTACAGAGGCAATGGCATTGGCAATGGCATAGACGATAGTCTTGAAAGGTACTTGGATACTGATTTGGCCAATGACTGCATGCACTGCAATGTTCAAGGTGGCCATGAGTTTCTCAGCAGTAATTGCGCCATTTCTTGGCAGTCTTGAAAACAAAGTCGATTGTGGCAGTGTTCTTTTCTGGCCTACTTACCATGCAGGGTTGAAAGAAGGCTTCTACAGGTGTCACAAGTTGTTCATTTGTTTGTGTATTTGCTTCATAGCATGTAGCAAGAAAGATGAGTGGTACATATATGGACATGATGTATGGCTTATGGATTTGCGTGGGGCTTCTGCCTAATGTTTTTAAGATGATGATTATTGCGGACTGAGCTGCAGATGCCAGCAGAGTGGGCATGCATGAGAACAAGATATACTCTCCATGCCATATATATGATCATGGATGCACCTGCACCTGAGAATCCAATGCATCTAGCAATCAGTATTTGCACATTGGAATATATCTGCCCCCACCGGTGACCAGGCTGAGTACGAGTCATACCAATCTATCCCTCTCCCCGATGGTGCTAGAAATACATTTGCAACTTAGAATGCACAGTAGAGTAGATTGTATTCTTTGCAGTTAGAGAATCAGTCAGGGTGGTAGCAGAGAAGGCATGAAAACTATTATAATGTGTGAGGACTACAATAAGGCACTGTGTTTGACACCCAAATGAAATTGATTTTATGAATATCACTATATGTGAAGTATTTTCATTTATTCTGGGGGCAATAGGATGGATTCTGGCTGGGTGATGTGTATTTTAAAAGTGGACCTCTCTATGGGCCAGAACCTGTTTACCAGCAAAAGAATATTGTAACTTTTATTCAATATGTTCAGTACTCTTTATTCACTAATACTAATAAATAAGTCAAAATTCAATAACAAAAATCAATTACAATAATTTGGGAAGTTGTATTTGTGGGGACAGATTTGAGTGCGGTTATCACGTGGGCTGGTTTAGGGTTGAGTGCGGCGGAGCCGCATGCACTTTAGTTCTTATGTACGTGTCAATTAGACTTAGCGAGAGTCAGTGAGTTTTAGGTCAATAGAGAGATTCAGGACTCCGGACACCGTACAACAGGTTATGAGCCCGGGCACTTTGCTAATTTGACGAACTCGACTCGGATTGAGATTTCGATTTTCGGCGTCATCGTCACAGTCTCGGAGGAGTACAGACAGACAGAGTCGACACATGTACGGACGACATGATGGCCAAATTGACAGCGACCTCGATTAAGAAGTTTGATGGTACGGACTACAAGAGCTGGAGTTTGGAAGTTGAAATACTCTTGGAGCAGAAGCAGGTTCTTGGGATTGTCGATGGTACAGAGGAAGCACCAGAAGACGCGACACAGCTCAAATCATGGAAGAAGCAGCACGGAATTGTGCGGTCGACCATTCTCCTCGCGATGGAGCGGTCATCGCAGCAGCAGTATGGCGTTCAGAAAGATGCCAAGGCGCTGTGGGATCAGTTGAAGGAGGACTACAAGTCGAAGGTGAAGGTGAATGATTGGGCTTTGCGAGACGAAATGTCAGCTGTGAAGTTGAGAGATTGCGAGAATGTGCAGGAGTACGCATCGAAGATCCAGGGGCATGTGAATGACTTCAACCTCTGCGCCGACAGTTCGACTGGTAGCGGTACGATGCCAAAGAGCGAGCACAGCTACTATCTGATGCAGGGTATACCAAAGGATGATGATTGGAGGTTTTTCACCCAGTTGGTGTACGACAAGATCGACACCTTGGCCGACAAACCGGAGGAGATTGTCACGAAGATGAAAGCCCACGAAGCGCGATTACAGAAGGACGACTATTCGGAGGTGGCAGCCATGTTCTCAAAGTTGCGGACGAAGAGTGAGATGCGGAATTCAAAGCACTTTTGGAAGTCCCAGAAGTCCCGTGGTAGTGGCAGTGAGAGCGATGGTAGTAGTTCGGAGAGTGAGAAGCATCTCCGCAGGCATACTCAGGAGTGCTACAGATGCCATAAGGTGGGGCACATTGCACGGTATTGTCCAAGCACTGCACCGGTGGAGAGCGGAGCACCGACAGAGACAGCCGCAGCCGCAGCGATGACAACGACATCTATTGAAAACTATTGGATGACAGTTACGAACAGAGAGAGCCCATCGATGGAGAGCTGGTACTTGGATTGTGCCACCACCCCTTACATTTGCGGAGATTGGCAAGAGTTTGTACAGTACACGCAGTATGCCAAAAGAGATGAGCGGGAAATTCACCACTTTGCTGGAAGGGTTGCAGGCAAGGCCATCAGATATGGAGACGTGCGATTGAGGCTTCGGCTGCCAGAATATCGCCGAAATCATGAGGTTGTTGTGAGAAACGTCTTGCATATCGAGGGAGCACACAACTTGCTGTCACAATCGCAGCTGATGGATCGGGGACTACGGATTGTCCCAGTCAATGGCTACAGAATCAAGATATGCGACAAATCGCCGGCAGAGGACAGTGCTCGAGGTCAAGGTCAAGGTCGAGGTCGAGGAAATCTTGCGGGCATGGCACGCCAGATTGGAGGGTTATTCCGGCTGGACGTGAAGGTTGCAGAAAAGAGATATCGAGCGAGTGGATAGGAGCTCCAGGCATAGTTGATTGTTTGGGAGGAGCTCTAGGCACAGTTGATAGTTTGGGAGGAGCTGCAGGCAAAGCTCTATCTTCGTTTTTCTTGAGAGATTAGTACTTACGGTCGTGATACCGCCCTGGAGAAGTGTGGGGATGGAGATGAGTGTGGTCATCACGTGGGCTGGTTTAGGGTTGAGCCCGGCGGAGCCGCATGCACTTTCGTTCGTGTGTACATGTCAATTAGACTTAGCGAGAGTCGGTGAGTTTTAGGTCAATAGAGAGATTCAGGACACCAGACACCGTACAACAGTATTGTATTCTGGACAAGAATTGAGATTAATCAGAGATACAGATTAGCAAATATGAATCTGAATAATAGTATATAAATATAAAGATACTATAATTATTGGCAAGAATCTCAATACCCATCAGTAGTCAAAGGAAAAATACCACTTAATGACTATGTTATATATGTTGAATGTAAATCCAAGCATTGATATATTATCCTCTACTTGAATTGTAGACTACTTGAAATGCTTATTTATGTATGTGTTAAAGGAAATATATATGAAACCAGTGGTTCAAGTATTGTTCAAATCTAGTATCTGTGGAGACGATATTTATTACACTGTAATTTGTTGATAGTAATATTCTATAACATAGTATCTGACTTTAAACCAATATTTAATATGCAAGAAACAAAGAACATTGATGGTAGATATTCCAATAGTTTTATTATTCCCACACTAATAGCTAGTTTAGATTATTGTACTGCTTGAATATGCATTATTATGAATATATTGTATACTGATAAGATTTACCTCCAGTTTCTTATTTCGGTAAATATGAAATTATTTAAATTATTTCATAAGGTAAGTTAATATTGAAGTATGCTACAATATGTCGAAAATTCAACTTAGTATAATATTTTCAACTTACGAATTCCAATATATTATTGTTTCAATACAGTATAGCCGGTTACCAGATATATGCAATCTTTTAATTCTCATCTATAAATGCTACTATAATTCTGTATGTTACTGTGCAGTTTGAATAATCTATATATTTTTAATAAACATATTACTTATCACATTTAATTCCTTTATTAGACAAAATAATTGTTTTTCAAATATAGCCCATTGAGAAACTGACTGTAGAATTGTAATGTTTGGTATATCTGATATACTATATAATAAGATAGTATAAAGCTCCAAATTGACTAGATCAAAATAATTCGAATGCAAATTTTGTATACTCGATACTATTCATCATGTTGCACTCAATACACATCCTACGAAGCTGCCAAATTAACTTTATTGTACAGTTTCACATATACTCTGAACTACACTTCTCATTAAACTTGTTTGTATATTCCTAGCCTACTAGACATTTTAGATCCAAGGGAGCTCTATGGATACTCTGAAGCACACGTTTGGATATGCTTCAAAGTAGTCATTTAAGTCAATACATATGTATACTTTCAAGTATATTCTCAAGTATGTTTTCAATTGCGCACCATAGTATATTATCAGCATGCCTGACTGTATACTGCTATGCATACTCTCAAGGTACACTGAAGAATATGGGCAAGTAATTTGAAGTTTAACTCCATGTCACTCTTATTTGCATTCTAACATATGCCCTTATGTATACTTTCCAGTAACCTTTCAAGTATACTTTCAATTACACTAAATAGTATACCCCAAGCCTAGTTAGCTTAATACTTCCAAATACACTCTCAAGAGAGAAGATACTTCCAATTTCACTTGACTGTATCCTCCCATGAATGATTCAGTATAATTAATCCACAGGCTGGTGGACTTGAAGATGCCAGATCCAGAAAGACATGAGAACGGTGGCATAGAGTGGGGAGTATTTAGCTGATGGCATGTAGTATATCGTATGTAATAGATGCCAGGTGGCACATGCTGGCTGAAATTATGATATTAGTTAATATCAGAGTTCGGATCTGATATCTAGTATATCTATGATTTGAAGCTCTCAAAATGTGTTATTGTGGTAGTGTTTATAATTGCAGATTTACTGTGTATAGAACAGATAGATAATTGGATACTAGGGAGAGTAGTTCTCAAAGTCAGATTTACCTGCAGAATGTCCAGCCCACTCTCAATGATATAATGGTATATCTGAATGCATTAGGTCTGTGACGAATTCTGACAGTCATGGTCATTGTATGAGTATTGATCCCTATTATACCAAAAGTATTTAGGCAAGTAGATTGGCTACATCAACTTCAGTGTCAAAGTTTCCGTATACTTTACACTTTCCATTAACTAAAGCTTTCATATACTCAGAGTTTTCCATTGGCCCATAGCTTCCCATGGAAAACTCTACTACTTCCACAGACTGGTTTCTCTCTTTCTCAAACACAACTTTCAAGCGAATTCCTTCGAAAGAAGTATTCAAGTAGTGTCTAATATTGACCCTCAAGAAGATATTTTTATGGACTGTCAAACATGTTTTCATACAAACTTTTGAGTAACCTCTCAGTTGGTAGTGGACTCACAGGGAGATTCTCAAGAATACTATTCACAGTACTCATTCCACTGTAAAGATTGCAGCCAGTAGTGACAGGTGTAGATATATCTCCAGCTCCCAGCCATATATACTTTCATTGTCCCAGGTATTCATTTCTAAGAATTAAATGTAGATCGCCATACACTGTATATTACAAAGAGGTCTATGGTTAACTTGCCATAAGTTAGACATTTCTGCATTCCTCTGTAGTGGAGTTTATAACTTATTTGCACCTTGGCCAATAATGAGAGTTGAAACGATATTTGCTAATGGCCGAATTATCGATAAAATCTATCTCAATAGCAATTGCTAATCTTGGCTTTGATATTAAAGTTCTATTTATCAACATGTTCTAGTAGTCATTTGTTATTTCTCAATTTGATTTTGCAATGAACTGGGGTATACCAATCTGATTACTGAAGTTTACGATCTCCTTGAATATCTAATGTTAACCCAGCTGCAGAATTTAGTGACTGGAACCATATTATGGAATTGTGAACATAAGTTGCTCATATTAGATTTATCAGTTTTAAATCATACTTGGAGCTGTTGTATGTCAACTCAAAGAAAGAATAATGTTCAACTCTATATCAAATTGTGGTTATACCATATCCAGAGGTATATACTATCAGCTGGTTTGGGTACTTTCACAGATAGTCAGTCCATGTGTGCAAATTGGGTGAGAATTGTTAGTTTATACTTCAAGCAGAGTATTTTAAATTCTAGAATATGCTTGTAAATATGTTTATGTTTTCCTATTCACTCTGTATATTGATCACATCCATACATAACAGTCATACAAGCTATAAACAGTTGATGGTATTTCTTCAAAGCAGCAGTGATACAATTATACTCTATCTAGTATCGATAATACATTGTACTGTTGAATCAAGAAAGGTTATTGCTGGAATTCAGATAATATAAACTATTATGAAATCTTTCCAGCTTTGATATTGTAGTTATAGTAGTATATCAATTGAATATGGTATACAATACTGTAAAGTAATCCAGTACTATGATTTACCTAGAATAATGTACATATATATAATAGCATTTTATACTGGCTATTAAAAGTCTACTAATCTGAGGTTTACATGGCTAACAGCTTTAGATTATCTTACATTGGTATTGGAGTAGAAAATATTCGTTTCTTAACTGTAGAAAGAATGAGATACATCAATTCTTCTCATATAGAGTCTAGTTTGAAATAGGACTCTAGATTTATAACTCATGCTTGATTGCTATATAGCGGAACTTGATGATTTATTGTGTATGCCTATATCACAGCAATCAAATGGGAAATCCAGAAAGCAAATCATGCTTGGATGAAATTTTGGGGCAGTTCAGCAGTAAACGCAACTCGCAACTTCAAGATTAGCAGTTGTTGAAACATTTTATAGTCAAGTTTTCTTGATATTATATTTTCAGAATTCTAGTTTCCATTACCATGGTTGTATACAAATTGTCATGAATATACAGTCCCTCTCCATTCGAGTAGCCACTGGAAGAACACTTTCAAGGTTTGACAATTTTCAATATTTCGAAAATGATGCTTTATGACAATTATCCAATTTCTTCTGTTAAGATTGTTATATGATTACATTTTGTATTAGTAACTATGAGAAGCGGCAAATTATACATACTAATCTTATATTTTGTGGATAAAGTATTGGAAAAGAATAAGTGGCCATATTTGAAACTGTTAAAACTATTACATACAAGGAGAAGACTGGTAACGTTAATACAACTCGTATTGAAACAAATGAGAATCTGTTTTTGAGTAAATATCTGTCTTATTTGTTTCAAATATAGGTTTACTAACTGAGTGTTTAGCATTCTTGACTGAACAATTTGTGATAGCTTAAAGACAATCAAAAATCTGTTCACCATATTCAGATATGGCAGATTACATTGAAGTTTGAATATTCATTATTGAAATGTAATTTATGGAAGCAGGGCCCAAGAAATTGTACTTAGTGGATTTGCGATCTCTCTGAGATCCCCAGTGACTATCTAATACGTGCACCATTCTCATCTATTACTGTGTTCATATTTGAAACCGTATTCCCTTGTACTGCTGTGTATGTAATTCTTCTTAAACAACTATCCTTATTGTCTGTATTGATATAATTCAGATATGGTTTTCAATGAATACCAAATACAAATCTGAACAGTAATTGTATATTTTTAACCAACTCTGAAAGGAATCAGATTTAGTTTATTTCAATACATTTTAACCGGATGCTATTTCTGCTAGATTCAGTCCTAAATCCAAGAGAGTAAACCTCCAACACTTCAAATTGACACTGTTCTGGTGCATAATGAATAGCAATTGTCTGTAGCTAAGATTGAACATTAAACATCTGCTTCTAAAGAGTGTGCAATTGATTAGAAATATTAGTACGGTGTTCTAGTTATTAACAGAAAAATCTATTGTACTAAGCAAAAACAGTATTTTAAAATATATCTGATGGCTTACACATACAATATTTACTGGATATTTACAGTGACTATACTTGGTGTAAAATGTAGTTTGTTGCAGTCATTATTATTGATTTGGCAGAAATTACTAGCATTGTAGTGATTTCATGCATTTAATATCTCAGCTCAAGAGAGTCTGCACAGCATTTTCCAAATCAGCTGAATTGTAGTAACACTTGTTTACCTTCAATATACTGAGAGTATTGTTATGCAGACATTGAATCCCAATAATGATTACAATTTGTTGTTCAGATTACATACAGCTGCTATATTTAATAATTTGTCTGCTTTCTGTTCCATATTGTATCTGAACACCAAACTGCTTGGATTCGTTCCGAAGAACAAAGTAATATCTGTAATGGTTGGCAGATATATTGTGAGGATTGATAGTATCCTCGAATTGTTTGATTGGTGTTAGATCGGTTTCGATGTATCTGCAGACAATGTATCTGATGCTGGATAGATTCGCGAGGTGAAAGACACATGCTGCATACTCACCTTGTCAGCATTCTGCATAATATGTATATTGGTATCCAACAACTGTGAGAATGTGGCATGATACTGTCAGTGGTACTTCTGATCAACGAGGAGACATAAGACCATGTTGATGGAATAGTTTGGGACTGCCTTATCTTTGAGAGGGTTGTAAAGTTGTCCTTGTCATACAACAGTTTTAGATCTAATAGTACCGCGCAATAGAATCCATAACAATATTGTACTGTGTTCTTCGCTGCTAATATCTAACTGTTGATTGGTGCTACAGCTTGGTTCTTCTTATTAGCTGAACAATATGAGCTCCTTATAGTCACGTCTTCAGGGCAGTCCCCATCAGAATGACTTGCTATGTCACCTTGAATGTCCAATAGCTTATCTCACTAGACCTTATTAACTGCCAAGTTGATGTATCCACGAATTCCCCAGAGTTATCACATTCATGCATGAGTTGTTGTCAAGCATTACCCTCCCACCTGGAGCCTTCCTCAAACAAGCAATCAAATGCACCTATGTGACAGCTCATAACTGTAACATGGACATTATGCATCCATTTGTTCAGTAGTTGGAACATCAAACCACATGCTGTTTCCAGTGCGTATCGCAATTATATTAAAGCGTCGTGATATTCTGGGCAACTGGTAATAAAGTGAGATATGTGATGCATAATCAACTGATACTCCGCCAATGTTGATCATGGCTTCTCTGAAGGGTTGCAATGCATACTAACTTAATCGAAGGAGCAAGTTTGCTTCTGGTCTGTGATCTGTAGCCACTGTCTTTAATTCCTCAGACTCTGCATGCTTAGGTCTTGACTATCTGATAAATTACACATATCTCAAGCTGTTTGCACTCTTGTGGAGATAGGCTTTATGGTTCCGCTTACTTCCCTACTGCTTATCATCTGCTGCATATGTAATTCTGTGTAATCACAACTTTACTGCATATGGCCCTGCTAGATATGATATACTAGGTGTCGTTGGTGAATATGTGCACTGTTGATGATATTTGCGCATGCCGGCAATGACGACATCTGTGCGTCATTATACGTCAATTAGGCAGGATCTGGATAGGATAATGAAATCAATTGACATGTGGCCCAAGTTTCATCTTGTTAATGATTTCTTTACTAGTAACAATGACATCATTTCGTAACTCTGTGATATGTAACATCAGCCACTTGACTGATTTGTACATGCTATGTTTTGTTATGTACCAATACCCCTCACAAGGGAGAACTCCTAACATGCATTGCATTACATCGAAATTAATTGATTGACAATTCTGATCCTGTTTGAATATGCATTGTGCTGATACGTATACTAACATTGTCTATGTAAATCTATTCACTTGGATCAAATGAATACTGACTATTCAAATTTGTGGTCTATGTATGGAGTCATTGCAAATTTGTGTATAGATAGTTCAATAGTAAAAGTGGTGGTTAATTTCTAGTGGAATTACTGATGCTGTAAGAGTATGTTTATATTTGTATTACAAAAGATCTCTATAAGATTCAAGTATATTAAAGAAATGGAACTACCACCTTAGATAGTAATTCACTCTGAATTTGAGTATTCTGCTTGTGTTAATTTGTAATATATTTAGAGATAGAAGATACAGTAATAATATTCCATAAGTTGCAAGATGATTCCAAGTGGCAATGGAAATTAACTAAGATATATAGCTTCCATTTACAACTCTACTTACCTGTAGTAGTCATCGAAGTATTATTGCTTGTAGGAATCATATCTGCAACAACATCTGGAATTGCTCTCTTTTGGTTTTGTTCCATTTCTGGAGATTCCAGCTGCTCAGACTATATTAGTCAATATTGTTTATAGCACTCCGGAGTATTCCACACTGTATGATTCGAATCCTGCATCTCTGCGTTTCTTAATAATGCATACTCATATGATTGCTTTAAATGATTCAATTTGGTGCACAAATGTATTTTCATAGTACTTTGACAGATTCGCAATTGTATGTGTTTTAGCATGCAGTCTTTCTTTACTATTGTACTTTGGTACTGATTTTTCTGCTTTCAAGTCTTGTACAGTATTAAAGCCAATACCTCAGATGATACTAAACTAACAAATTGGCTATTCAGCAAATCAATTTAAGTATTGTAAGACTGAAACTACTCTAGTTCTAGTACATACTTACAAGCCACAGTTGGTATAGCTAGTACCTCTGATTTTGCAATAAAAGTAGAATACACTACTTACATTACAGTCTCCAGTATATCTTTTCTATTCTGTAATTATCTTACCACCTGGCTGCATACACCAAGGGTGATGCAATTGTGTACTTGATATTACTTTTGATGCAGTTTGAGAAGTCTGGAGACAATAAAAATACTAGTTGCACTGTGATGAATAAAAGCCTATATACACTATATTGGATACTGAATACTACAGGATACAGACCCACTGATCATTGTATTACATATTATTCTATATCAGTACCAATGTTGAATTTATCATAGTCTGATAAAATTGTATGATATAGATAAATTTGTCACTACTGGTAAACAACCAGTCCAAAAAATGGAATAATGGCTACGATATATGGTTTGCTGGGCATAATGAAGATTAGAGACTAGAGAGTAAGTATACCAAAGCTGTAGAGTAATTAATGTTTCATAGAGATTCTTTGTAGATCGATATTTGTCTATCAGCTATATAACAATTGTGGGATAGTATATATCTCTCAGTTTTTACAATCAACTTATTCTAGTATTATAAATATCTACCTGGACAGAATACTCATCTAATTGCAAAATATCTGCTCTGAATGGGCAATATACCAAAAGTGGCATGTATTGATTTTTAAGTGACAGTGTTATGTATTGTGATTTGTGTGATTTTGATAGGAAATAATACAGTGTTTCATTTGATACTATATGGGACATTTCAAGTTTCTGATTTCAAATCCACTTCACAAATGTGGTAACCCGGCTATGAAACTAATCTGTTATAATGATGTGGGTAATGATAGTATTGGATTAGAACAATTTTGTATTAAATCTTAGAACCTGTATATGTGGTATCTAGAATCTGTACACCATGTAAATAATAACTGTTCATGTGAACTTTCCTGTACTATTGGATAGCCAGCAAGTGCAGTATAATCCAGTAATGTTAAGTATAGTCCACTGTTACAAAAACTAATACTAATTCCAAACTATCTATCACTAAATAGCAATTGAATAACTCTCGAAGTATTGCCTGCTACTGGGTCAGATATGTTGTGAATTTGCCATTCAAATATCACTGAATTTCTGGAAAATATATTGTAATGATTGATACTATAATTGAAGTATGCAGATGTATATCCAAAAAAAAGAGTATATTGAAGTAATGCTCACATGTAAAGGAATAGTATTGAAATCTACAATGTGTATACTTTCACTGGGGTATATAATTTGATAGATATCTACTAACATGTATAGTTCGGAATCTGTGATAGATAATATATTACAACCAGCAAACATCTGATTGTCACTCCTTAGTATTAACAACTGCTATATAACCATCTCTGATAAAATCCAGTCGAATCCAAATTCCTTGTGATATTTATGTCACAGGTCATGGAAGTTGATTCACTGCTACTGTTGCTTTTAGTACTTTTCAGATATTTCCTCAAAATTTGCTGATAAATTAAGCAGCGTTTCTTAGTATTTGGACTGTCTGATGGACAAGAAGAAGACTTGTATTTAATTTGACAAATGAACTTAAGGTCGATTCAGTTTAGATTGTGGATTATTGACTCAGACAATGACATATGTCATCTTGCATTATATGATAGATGTACCAGTTAGATGATATATAATGTTCTAATCCTGTATATACCACAGTATCAGTACATTCTGTAGTGGAATAATTAACTGGTATTGTTCAGCAGGTAGTTAATATAGCTGTAAAACTTCCATGATATCTGCATTAGTATAGGTTGACTGATAATAGTAGGGGAAATCATATCTGAGTTGACTAAAGTGCCAGTTGATTAGACAAATCATAATCAAATATTGATCATTACAATTGAAACAGCATATTCTGCTGTGAAGGTAATTGAGTATAAAGTCATTCATATCTGTACTATTAGAAAGGAGCTATCAATATATTGAAGAATTGATGGATACAATATAAGAAACGTCTGAAACAGGTAATGACATCTGCAGCATGTTTCCTGATCGATTAGTATAAATCAATCCTTGAAGTAGTTGATTCTTGGAAGTGGTATCATAAGGTAATATTGAACTGGAAAGGCAACTCTATAATCTTTGACTAATGTAAACTGTGATTTTGATATACATTATGGGTGGTGAAGGCTGTAACTTATTACACCATACATTAGTATATGCAATGGCAATATCATGCTTATCAATATGCATATTATATAATATAGACTGTGAATTCTTGTTATTAGCTGTATTAATATATTTAAAGTATTTCTCAATTTATACAGCAGATATAACTGGGAGAGTGATGAATCCATCAGTGTTTGGATACTCAATTATTGAATTGCTTTACCTAATTAATACCATTATAGCCTGTGCAATTCTAGCCAGATTTGCAGCAACATAAGTAGGATGATGTATTATTTGTGAAGGGATTTGTTAAAGCCTGTGGTTTATCGCAATTGGGCTGATTGTATTTATAATGTAATATAATTCAAATACAGGTGATACTTATAATCATCAAAGTATGATGCATTTAGTAATTGAAAGATTGCCAGTATACTGATATGAATGTATACCTATTGTACTTCCTGAATGAAAATGGCAATTGTAGAGATGTAGTTGGAAATTGAAGTCAGTAGGTAGTATATAAATATATATATAGATATTGTTCTTTTGACAAAAAATTGAACTGAATTCAAGTAGTCAGTGTAAGGTTGAAACATCATACACAGGGTCACAGACTGCCATTTTAATGTATTGCTTCAATCTAGGATCTGATCAATCTCAAATATGAAGTTTGTCACATATTACACAGTTAGAGACAAATAATGTTAAGTTAGTGGTAGTTGAAGGCAGCTGTGTAATTATAAATCAGACTATCAGAAATATCACTATATCATTTTCAATTATCCAATGCAATCCAATGATTGCCACAATCAAAATATTGATACTGTTACTGGAGGACTTTAATATGTTGAATGTATGCATTAACTATAGCTGTGATCGATTCTAGTCCAAATTCCCAATTAGTCTAATCTGTTTATAAAAAATCACATTATATATCAATAGTTGCCTTGGCAGCTGTAACATACTTTGTTAAGAATTCAAAGTCTTGATAAATAACTATACAGAGATTCATTCTACAATCTATAGATACTACACTAATAACTACCACACGCATTCTATTTCTCATCATGTACGAATATCAGTTATTGCATCTGTTAAATCATATTACTTTCAGTCTTTACACTTTTCTTAGGTATAACTGTAGTTTTTTACTGTTATAGATGTTTTCAGTACAACCATTCATATTTGAAATTGAGTGCTTATCTTATATACATTGTACAATATTAAATGCTAAATTAACAGCATATTGTATAATTTTGAAAATGCACCTGAAAATGGAAGAATTAATTGTAATGGCTTATAATAAAACCTGGCTGTGAATATTGAGTTTGGATTGAAAACACCAGTAATCCAGTATTTACCTTCATTTTAGTAGAAATGTACAATATGCAGTAAATGTGGAAATGATTTCAAGATTCATATTACCATCGTATTGTTATTATTATCTGAAGTTTTGCAATCATTATAAAAAATATTTCTACAAATCTAGTCAGTAGCTGATAGTATTTCTGAGTTTTTTGAATTATATAGACATTGTGTAAATTGTTTCCCAAAGTGTAAATTGCCATTCCATATTTGAAAGAAACAAAATAAACAAATGGCTGAATTTAAACTGGAATATTGTGGTGGAATTGTGAGTAGTCTCTGCTTTTTCAAATCTCAGTTGAAAGATTATACATATCCATCAACTATGTCCTGCCAGTTATAGAGTTGATTGCATATCTATGAAACGTACTTATTCATACTGTAGATTTTGACTGATATGTTGATATCTATGGGAAGGACAATTTATAGATGGTTGTATACACTGACTACAATAGATCAACAAATCTTCAATTACTTTCGACTAACAATTGAATACTATCTCAAATCAAAACAGCTACACCAGTGCATTCTGAAGCTATTATATACTGTCAGACATATTTAATACCAAACAAAATATACTCAGGTTTTCAAAGAGAATATTGGTGTATGTGCAAATAGTTCTGAAGTTGTTGTACAGATTTCGAAAGATTGTTACATTGGCTTGATAATACTTATATTTTACATTTTCAGTTTGCAAAAAACTTAAAGCTACTATTACTACTACGCTCAACCTCCAGACTATTTATATACATCGATACCATGGAGCTATACTGTCCAGATGGAAGAAGTTGATGATTATAATAAATAAAGCGATATTATGAATTATCCAATATCTGAATAGTCTATTTAGACATTTTAACTAATTTATAGTCTATTATCAATCTAACTTTCCATATTTATTCAGAAGCTATTTGCTATAAATATTATTCTATGCAGCAACATTTTGTACAGATGGTACAAACCAAGCTATTACTTCTCCTGCTTTTATGTTAATCATTTGAACATGCACAATAGTTTAAAGACACCTGTTTATATGATTAGGCTAATTGTTTCCATATTGGTTTATTGCTGAAACTACCATCACATATTCTTAAATTTCAACATATATTACCAATTAATCAGTCTTTTCAAAATACTTGGGACTGCTAGGTTTAGTTTATCTGGCTGGCAGATTTTGCCAAAATTGAAGAATCTTATATGGCAGAATTCAGCTAAGGTATAGGTTTGGAATATAGATAGCCAATCATTCAAACATGTCATTAATAATGTTCCCTTGGCATGGTGTACATTTAATTCCAATAGTTTCAGCTGCAGGTATAATCCATCTGTTGGCAATAGCATATTCTATCATGTAAACAAGTTGCATACCCCAAATAACATTATTAGTGAGATATTTCAAAACTGTACTGTAGTCAAATGAAGTGTTTAAGGAACATAGCATTTTTCAGTGTACTCTCATGATAGGCAAATACTAATTGAGTAATAATATATTCTGAGTATTCTTCTTTTCATATATTGAATAGTGATGTAAGATTTTAAATTGTCAAACTGACTGTTGAATATTTCAGTATTCCGAATTGGATAGTATTGCAGCTTCCACAGACAGGGATATCTTTCAAATATTGTTCCTTCAGTGATACAGAGTGGATACACACACCTCATTGTGAGTCTGAAGATGTAATAAATGAACTCAATCTGTCTTTCATGATATATCAATTGCAGCTGCTATATTGGATAAGATATATTGTCAATACTATTACAGCATTATTGTGAAACATAAGATACTATCTTCTCCTTATAATCAAAACTGATATACCAATGATCAGATGTCAGTATTTATCAAGCTAATTTGACTTCAATGTTGAATTAATATATTTGTTTTATATTACCTTTATATAGCCTGTTAGATATACCTGTGGTCACATTGCTATTAGAGCTTATTAACATACTGACTATACTATATGGCTCATGTGGTGCTTCTGTATATATCAAAAATGAATTGCGGTTTCTTTGTTCATAGTACAAAATCCACTAATGGAAATCATATACTCCCAAGATGCACACTCAATTGTACTCGTACGCAATTGCGTTTAATCAACCACCGCGTATTAAAGATATCGTACATCTTACTACACCTACAGCCAGTACTTCATTTGTAATTTTGAATAGCTGCATCTTTCTCTAGTTCTGATAACTGATAGTAATGTGTAAAATTGCACATACGGGTGGGTGGATATAATGCCCACTCTCTAAGTATCTTTTCAGCTGCAGTACATAGATCTACAAGTTTACAGGGGATTAGTATTACAGGTTGGGTTATTTTAGACTTGATATTTGATAATTGAAGTTGAGTATAATATTGCAATGTTCTATATAGGGATCAAACAGACAATAATTCAGTCAATGAATGTCTGCAGGAGGGGGTCAATGCTTCGAGTTAAACAATACAAGGTGTAGCTATTATAAACATATGAATGTGGTAGCAAAATATCAGTATCAATATCAGGTGGCTGGTAATACTCTGGCATTTGCCTGATATTCCAGCTGATCAATCTACATGTCTCTGGGAGTACTGAAGAGTAGCAATGCAATGTGACATGTTCTTAGAGAATACTTCAAGTGTACCTGGATACTATAGTTCCTAATTGGTATTGAATAATTATACAACTGTTGTGTTTTATTTGTATATTGATGGATCCATAAAACCGGCTATCAACATATGATCTATCAGTACAGATGGTGGAGATTGCTGGAGTATGATATATAATACTCCCTGTTGCGAACTATTGAATTGCCGTGGAGCTTGTGAATAGCATACTGCGAATGTGTATATCTAGACTGTAACAGAGCAGGATGGGTGATACACTTAGATGTTGTAATTGAGTGAACATAGAGATTCACTAACAGGCAACAAACAAACTCACTGAGATATGCAATTCAAGACAATTATGAAGTGAGTTTGGAGATTCAATGGGAGACTCAGCTTGAGCAACTTTGGATAGACACTAAAGAGCAATATTTGAGTAAGTGTAGAGCTACATGTGGAGGGCATGATCAGGCAACATTGGTAATACACTTCAAAACAATAATCAAGTAAACTCAGAGATGTACTTAGAAGATATAATAGTGTGACCTTTGAGGAGTATGAGGTTTCAGGTAATCTACAGACAGCCAATCTGAATGCAGGAGATTAGGAGCTTGTCCATGGAATAGAGATTGATTAGAAGTTTGGTGCAATCAAAGCAAATACTTGATTCACTTGTGGCATCTTGATTGTGAAAAGGAAATGAATATTGCTATGACATGGGTATTCATTGGAATATATTTAGAGGTTATCAATCTGTAGGTAATATGTCAGGAGGTGGGGCTATACTTCATAATTTACTTACGATCTTATGAATATACAGCTGACTGACTCTATGTATAAGATGAATGATATTGAGTAGATGCTGTACTCTGTAGATATATGTAATGCTGAAACATAGTGGTAGCAAAAAAATTATTCAATTCCATATTTGCAAGTAATGACAGTTGACCCATAGACAGAGAGATTTGGCCAAAGAAGATAGCCGCAAATTGTGGAATAATTGATACGAAACAAGGACAAAACAGACAATGATATGTCAAATTGAATCACTCAAGATACTGTAGAAGGTAGAAGATTCTGTCTAGCATGTATGTTCTGCAGTGCAAAAGATACTGTCAGGCTGATTATTGCTTTGATTTCCTTCATCTGCTCAAATCCTCCATATTTCTATATTGCAACTCTCTTTCTTTTATTAACCATTCTATTATTCTTTAGCATTATACAGTAATGTTATCTGTTTCAACATATTTTGATTATAATTATGGGTTGCCGCTAAGTACAGTATCAACTTCTGATTAACTGTCTTCTGCTTAGAGATTGTTTCTTCACTCATCTATCCACTTTCCTTGTTTTGAGTTACTTTCGGCTTATATTACTCAGTACAAGTTGGATTGTTTTATTTCTCCTACAATTGTTCACCTCCAGACTCACTACCTTCCAAGAAGCCCTTACCGCCTTGACTGCCTTCGAATAGAACTAGTTCAAATCTTAATTGACTATAATAAGATTTGTTGCTTCTAGAGTATCTTCCTCCAGATTATGTACATTCACACTGACTGCCTCTATATTGTCTTGCTCCAGAGAAATCACACCCATGCATACCACCAACATTGTACTGTTACTCTCTTTGAGTTCAAATCTAAGTTCACTCTATGGTGGCCTCAGAGTGTATGTCAATACTTCCCTTCTTATTCTGTCCATGTGCAAATCTTCATTCCTTCTACTATACCTATGGAATACATTTTGATGCTTGCTCAATCTCTGCCCCCAAATATATTTCTTTCTTCACACTATACCAGCCATCAAATGTCACCCAAATGTCACCTTAGTTTGATATCCAAGTAGACATTTCATTACACTTGAACCTGGCTTCAATGAGCATTCCGCAGTACACTTCATGACATAGTCCATGCATGTTATGAACCTCGGCCAATAACTGCCTCTGAATGTATAACTGCATTCACTCAACCCTTACACCAATCCAGATTAAGCAACTTCTTGTACAACGATATTGGTATGTATTTCTGACATTTATCTATCATTTCCTTCAAGGTTACATACTTACTGCCACCGTGTCCATTTCTAAGTTTTCTCAGTTGTTGTGTCCAAGAGCATCTACAATTGTACCCAGGTGTTATAATTAATCTGCTTCACTGTTGGTATATTTATGGATAGATTGAGATTTAGAATACATACTATACTATTATGCAGAAAATCAGGTAATTGTGAAATACAAATAGGTATTCTTAGATAAATATAATAAACATAATACTTTGTGAATTACTAAGAACAACTGTTATAAAAATACAGTATGAAGTTAAAGGTACTTATGAACATCTGCTATGCAGTCTCTGTAGGTTTTAACTTTGACACTGTCTGCAGTCAAAGTGTATAGCAGGTGTATTATATTTCAGCAGCTGAAAGTGGATTTAGCAACCCAAGGGAATGCTTAGACCGTATCTGAATGTACTTGGCATACTGGTAGAGCAGCCAGGGAGAATCTAAACTCACTCAGATTAATTGGTGAGGCTGATGGGAGCGTCTTGAAAATGTCCACATCACTTTCAGACTGTATTACATTGTGCTAATAAGGTTTTATTTTCAACTCGTGTCACATTTGGAGCCTCATGCTTTTGTTGCCATTCAGATTTGTATCTATTAGCACCTGATCATTTGACTACTGTCATTTGTACAGTATTGCAATAAACCTGAACTCTGTGGTATATTATTACACTAATATTTTCAGTTCTATGTATAAAAATCTTGCAAACAGTACAAATAATAATAAATGTATTGTTTACATATATGATGGAATTGTCATATCTGCTGGTTTTTCCTCTAAAGCATTAACAGACCTCGAATTTCAGTTGTTAAATCTTCCAATGTTTTGTTTTATGTTGGCTTGATGCACTGTGATGTGATTTTTATAGTCTATTTGAGTGGTATTATTTGATAAATTGTAGAGAAATTTCGAACTATATCAACAAATCACTTAGTACTATCGAATATATTCTGTTCTTGATGTGATTCTTCCTATGTTTTTGTTGGGTATGTTCACTGAAGTTCTAATTACCGTGAAAGATTGAATTATTACCCAGATGGCTGTTGCTTGATATCTGGGACACAGTAAATGGTCACATAAAACTGTAATTTATCGGAGACCAATACATTTATAAATCAATGTAAAAGAAATCTTGAATTGTTCTTGATAGTTTTCTCTTTCAAGTATGAATAAGTACAGATTAAAAAGTCCTTCATCAATTTTAGAAGTGGCTGCCACAATTTATCAGTTGGCACATATTGATTGATATTGTTCACGAAGTATTCTGGGATATTATTGCAGAGTGCATATGTGCTGGAAGTGTACAGAGTATTACACTTAAAGTTCCAACTGTCTAATGGTCATTATTCTAGTATTTGTGATCAGTATGGAGTTAAACAGTTCAATGAGCTATTAGAGTATGTTTCAAAATCCCCTATATGTGTATTGAATCATATGAGACTTTTACTATCATAATTCATTTGAGATAGTCAGTCTCAGGGATTCAACAGATAGTATAATTTACACTCATATCCAAATGGTTACCCCAATTTGAGTATATACTTTGTAATACTAATATTGCTTACTGGTGACAACCTGATTTCTACAGCATCAATTCTTTCCATATTGATCATATTCTTATGGTTTGGTAATTGCTGAATACATCAAATGGGATCTCAGTAATGCATTGAATATATTGCATGGATATCATTGTAAAGGTTTTCAATTCTTTAGTCGTACAGTAAAGTATTCTAACCTCCCATAATACTCATCATGTAAGACATTTAAAATGTGATACTTACACAGACAGTAATTGGTCAATCAGAAAACAGATTCTGAAAATTTCACAGGTAGCTGTTGATGTTGATCTTGACATACACTTCACAATGCTCAGAGTTAATAAGATATATGAGACCGATATGTAAGGTGTATGCCAAATGAGGAAGGCATTAGGTTGAATTAAATATATTTGGAATTATTGCTATATACTAATATTGTAAGTATTTGTGGATTATCTTCTATCTGACTGTGTTTGCTAAGGCCAAAATTGACTTTGTAGACAATCTTGTGTAAGGTATTTCCAGATGAAAATTAACAAATTGTAAAGTTTTTCAGTCTACAGTGTATATATTCACTAAAGGATATATTCAATTGTGATCTAAATGGTTCAGGTATTGGAACATTGTTGATGAGCTAGAATAAACTACATCGATTCCAGTGTGTAGAATATTAATAATATCTGTTGTATAATTCAGTTGTATTTACACAAACCTGCCCTCCAGCACTGTCAAGATCACAAATGTTTCATGATACATTGAATGTAGTTTTGTTGTTGATATATGGTACATTGAACTATTACAGTTCTGTAGAGGCTTTGTGAAAGCATTGTTAAGTGAAAATTTACAATGTAGAGTATTAATTAGTTATTATCAATTGTCTAGCTTGCTGATTGTATCATAGGTGCATTTCCTACCTCTACTCCATGATGGTTCAGAGCAATTTTTAATTGCATCCTGTATAACTCCATTTTGTTATTGATTTGGACAGATTAGTAATGTGTGATATTGTTGATTATAATTCTCTAGTTAGTTTAAATCCAGTAATATCATTTTCAAGACAAGATGTAATATCCATTCTGGACAGCATCAATCGAATTTCACAAAAAGTCAGGGGACCAAAACAGCAGGCGTAATTTGATAATGATTGGAGGGGGGTGTCTTATCGATTATTTAGGACTCCACAGAATCATTGACAATTAACAGATAAATTTCAATCGTTCTCTGAGGATCTGTGTAATTGACACAATATTTCATAATCAAAATACAGTCACTCATTCTAATTTTACACTTTCATCTTTCACAAGATTCAATCTCTGCCATCATATTCCAATAGTAAACTTGTAATCGTGTGAGTTGCATGAGGAACCCAGGTAATTGAAATGTTTCTCAAAGTGTTTATACGGGAGAAGTATTGTGTTAAGTAACTGGTATTGATAATATTTGTACCAGGTGATATATGCATTGAATAGTACATTACAGACATTAGATATTTTGCTAAGTACTTACGAATGAATATATAGTATTGCAAATCTTATGATGGTGCTACTGAATTCAAATTTGGAGACTCTCTGTAGAGGTGTAGAGTAGAAGGTGGGGGATAATTAGGAAGAGTTTAAGAGGTAATTGTGAATGAAAGTGTTAATAATCTTTGAAGGTGTTCTTTGCTACTAATATTCTGATTATAAATTGCTTCTAGAGCTTGTCATTCTTATTCTTAGAGCAGTGTGACTTTATTTGGACTTGAATTCCAATAAAGAAATACTTTCAGATAGAATTGCCATGTCAATAGGGATGTATCATGGCTTTTCTTGGAAGTGTTTCAGTGAGTTCCACAATGCTGTCATTGATATAGATATCCATCTCATTGAATATTATGTTTATGCAAGATACATTTTAGAGCATTCATTGTATCCCATTTGGTTATTATTTGCAAGATATCACTGATACTTTAATCTTGAATTAACATATCAACTTTAATACAATATATTATACTTGTTCAATATTTTAAACATATGCTGGTACTGGCATTCAATGAAGCATTAATATGTTGCAATTATATTAATATCTAATGTGAAATAAGGTTGATCAGCACATGTTTCAAAGACTTAGTTTGCAATCAACCATGCTTTGCCAATTTAGAACAGTTCCATTACAATGGGTAAAATTTCCAGCTACTGACTAGGGATAGTCAAGACATCGGGCAGTTAGCAAATACCTCTGAAGATGCCAATACTGCATACTTGAACTTGACTTGTTGATTACCAGAAGGCAGGTACAGGGATTTCTGCTCCTGGAATGCCAGGGTTCTGCAATTCAATATACTCACCCATTTAATATTTTCCATTATCCAGTCAATGCTATGTGTTTTCAACTTTGGTTATTTTTCTCCCAGAGATTCAGTCTAGTTATTGAGGATGATTATTATCTGCCTGGTTAATAATAATTCTCCATCCACCATGAATCTTACTGCAAATATGACAAGAAATGCAGATCATGAGGTTTGAATCTGCCAGCGTATCATGTATGGTCCACTAATTAATATATGTCTCAGTTATGTTGAAATTGTAATAAACATAGGTTGACCAGTTACATTATAAAGTTAAGCATATGTGTTATTCACTAAGAAGCAAATTTATATCAGCTTCTTGTATTTACCATACAATTCGCTACTAATGCTACCACTGATAAAGGAGAACTTTTAACAATATCACAGTTAGTATATTGCTATTGCAGCTGCATTGTATTCCCTGCAATCTAGCCAGATTCTAATACAATTTCATGGTGAAATCAGTTTGCATTATGAACCAGGAAATAATCACATATCTGTTTTGTTTATTAACATTAAAAACAATTTTCATTTATCACTTATTAGGAGGGTATACTTTTATTACTAAAATTACTCTCTCTATAGAACCATATTTTTGAATAAAATTATAAGTGGTCAAAACTCTACTTGAGACTTAAATTGGTGGTGAACAAAAAACATATTCTGAAGACAATTAATTGACACCGTCTAGAGCGAACAGGAAATCAAGTTAGCAAATATGAAGGAGTGGTTGGCATGTAAGATATTGGTTCGGGAAATTAGCCTTTATTGGTGTATACAATGAAGGAAAACAATCAAGTTTGCACACAGGCCATAAGTATTGCAAAAATAATTGTCACTCCACATTCAAATCATCAATTGAATGACGTTGTTAGATTGTATACCCACATGTCATATGTATTATCTCTAGCAGTACTTATATTATAGGTTTATATAGTTCAAGATAATTTTCTGCAAATCAATTATTATATTCCGTCTACAATCATTGTCAGTATTCCCCTTGTTTCAACTGACCTTGTGATGCCCAGTATAACAAGATTCTAGTTTGCTGATTCAAATTTGAAATATATACAAGTGAGTCAGCAGTGACAGTGATTTCTGTGTCACAGCAGAGTTTCAGAGAGTATAGTCTCAGTGAAATACTACAGTTCTTGTAACTATTATGAGACAGAAGATCATTTCATTGTACAAAAGATTTTCCATCTTTTAAAAGGTTACTGCAGGTTGAAATTTACAAAACCAATTTTCTGATTTAACCTATGTTGTACAAACTATTCGGTATTTCTATACAATAATCTTCTTTACCAATGATATTCAAAAACAATATCTGCTAATGGAATGTAATATTCTGTCACTTGATGGCCTCTTTGAATGTCAACATTACCCTGATAACAACTTTGAATTATCTAAAAATAGTGCTTATAATTCCTCAAATGAGATTATCAATTTTTTAATCCAGCAATGAGTTTGCTCTGCCATCTGGGTATAGCTGATCCCGTCAACAGCAATCATATCCAGATACTATCAACTGTTATGACTTCTTTCATTGTTATATACCCCTATGATTGCCAATTGTGCAAAGTTCCAGTAACAAATAATTCAGTTATGGGCAACTGTTTCAAGAATAGGAATATTCCGAGGGTGGATATAATATACCTGATCTGCATTGCCGATAGCAATGTACTACATACGATCAATTATCCCCAAGTGCATTACCAGGACATCTAGTAATACTAGATTACAGTTGTATTCCCTGGTAAATATATCTCAGTACTGTTGGGTGACAAATCTCTTACCAGTGTACTTGTTTGTTAATCAGTCAACTTTGAACCAAGTGATACCAGCAACTACTAGTCTATACACATCATGCCAAGAAAACTGTGATTGAATCAGCCTCCGATGCAATGCAAATGTAAGCAGTCAGGTTCATATCGGAACATGGTTCACTTGTTAGCGAACACAATCACTTTGATCTATTTGTTGAAGCACCAGATAATGTACTCAGGCAACCATACCCAAATCAGGTTGCTGTTCATGAGCACCAATTCTTGCAGTCTCATGAAGCCACAGTCGATGAACTGTTGGCATGGGAACCTCACCCGATAAGAGAACACAAGATTGATAAAATTCAATCTGCATGGAGGTCCTTGAATACAGGACTGTAAAGGTTACTACTACAACACCTAGGCAATTTCGAGTACTCCAGTATAGAGCCCTACAAATGGTAATTAATTCTTCAGATTCTGGTTGTTCAATAGGAAAAGAGTGATTGGACAACTCAATCTGTTAGGTAACACACCTTAAAGACAAGGTTTCTGATGAATTATTTCAACATCATAAGTATCAACGATTGCTGAATACTGGGACTGGTCTCAGCATGCTTATTGGCTACACAGATGCATAAAATGACTGTTGCTGCAGTATCAGTTGTTTACACAGTGCCAAACATGATTTGTGACAAACATATGAAATCTCAGGTCTGACTATCTGATGTCTACACTGAAGCCATTACCTAGACTATTGCTGGTACGGATTACACTCGAACTTGGTTACAGAGTGGGAATGATGGTATCACTTCACATCTGCAGATGCAGTTTAACACAGGATTCTCCATCCATTTGATTGAGTTTTAAGCTTGGTGGGTGTCAGTCAGCATTTGGAAGATCTGGAAAACAGTTGAATAGTGCGGAATGAATTTCAAATATCCAATGATTCATGAGGTGAGCCATATAGCAGGGTCTTTTCCATGAATGGGTTCTGGATCTACTTTCACTGTAGGTATTTCTGAATGGCAACAGATCAGCAATGTAATAGGGGTCAATTGATCTTTCAACAAAGAAAGTTCCATTGTAGACATCCTCAAGCATAATGACTGTAGTACCAGTCTACTCAATGTGGAGGAGACAATGTGGTATCTTGCCCTGCAAAGCAAGTTCAAAATTAATGGAGTGAAAGTTATCAATCTACTATCTGCTATAAATCAATGGCGAAATACACTCAGAGTGTATCATTTACAGCTCCACTATTGGGCAGAAGGGACTGTTTCTCACTAAATATTGTACCAGGTAACTCATTTGAGAGAAACGCACATCTGTGGAGTTGGCAGAAGTCCAAATTTTAGCTTCCATAGAGATGAATCAGTAGATTTCGAAATGTTCAACTTTAGGAACTGATTAAATTGACCTATTGGGGAGGGCTGAGGATGGGAAGTAGGTGGACTTGTGCTCGGATATACTGAGAATGTACTCATTGCCAGTGTCATTCTCAAACTTCATAATCGGCCGATATACTACCATCAATGATTTCTTAGTCCCACTTCTGTTGATTATCTGAGATGTGATTGGCAGGTACAATATTCCAATGCCAAGCAACAGATCATGCCTGAATCTTAGAACATCATAATCCCACATATCAAAAGTGAAGGGAATGATCTCGATAACACCTTCCAAGACTGAGCTTCCAATTCTCCTGTATTGTACTATAGCTGGACACTACCAAATGAGATATTACAATTTTACACAGCACCAGCCAGCGGGAAAAATGATACCACCCTTTTTGATTGTTAGAGCGGTGCTTTGGTTAAATGTATAAGTACTTATGCAGGGCCATCGATCCTATATGAAAATCCCGGAGAATTACTGGCAGATTTAAATCCTTGGAAAGTTTCCCAATGATTCTATTCCGCATTTCTTGAAGGCACTGATGATGTTAATATTCCGCTGACTTCCAAGACTCCAACAATCGTTGTGCATTCTGGGCTTTGCTAAGCTGGCTCCTAGTTTGCGGAAATAGATTAACTCATCCTTGTCGAGTTCGACGGAGAGGGACCAAAACAAATTCTTTCGTTATTTTTACGGGTTCATGTAGACACTTCTCAGCAGATTTCAACTCTTGGTCTGCCTGTATATAATCTGTAGCAACAGAATGTCTCACAATATTCCTCGGTGTTGAAGATACCTCTCGAGTATTGATATTGGATATTGTAACTTATTTGTGCAGATTTTCAAGGTTAACAACTAACCCCTATTGTAACCCGATAATACTGGCAAGCCACCGAATACACTGTGCCACAAAGATATACTGATTCTTTCTGGCAAAGGATATAATGTGTTCCAGTGGGTATAAAACGACATCGTTATCGTTTCCGAAGGTAATACGCATAAAGTAGTTTTGCTTTGATGTCAACGTAAAAGTTGTGGAACGGTGCGGGACTGCCACTACAAAAAAGCTAATAGATTTTATGTATAATAATAATAGATATAGGTATCATAAAAACACACAATAATATGTCAGATTCGTTATTCGCTGGTACGTATCTCGGAATGTTCGCTTCTAGACCTTGTCCTTTTCATTGCTGGATGAATGTGATCTCTTTATAATTGTGTTCAATGGTTTGTATGCCCATACTTCCACGCTATGATTACATCAATCATGATAGCAACCTGCTTTGCGACTTACATTCTAGACAACTGCACATGGTAGAGATTGCCATCCATCCTTTACGTTATCATGTTCATACCAGCATGTGGTTTTAAAGCTTACGCTCCTGATAAGGATCAGGCCATCCATCGTACCGTATCATCTCAGACAATATATCGAACCATAACTTCAACTGGGGCATCATATGATACATATGGTTCGGTAATTGGAACATCTGCTGCACATAGTCAGACAGTGCTTGTTCCAAATTTATGCCTCGAATCTTTATAGACTTTTCGTCATAGATTTAATTGGCGACCATATTGAAAATACTGAAGTCTCTACATTTCTCTTACTAATATTTGTACCTTTCTTTTATTCTCCATAAGTATGGAAGGTCTTTACTGATAAGAATAATGTGGTGTATTAATACTTTCGTTATCTGTTATCTTTAGGTGTCTAGAAAGTTCCGGTTAGAACTTGTCTAGAATCTTCTTTTTAGTTCTGTTTGGAATGGATTTATAAGCACTTATCTGTTAGATTGCACCTAGATTGATCTAATGGTTTCCTTACGGTTCTTATTTATAATTATGTACAGTTGAAGAGTTTTCTTTTACTGTTTTAGGATATTGTTCCGCGACCGTGGGCACGAACAATCACTCCTTCTTCTATGTATATATAGATACTCTTTCTCCGGTTAGAGAACAGTTCTTTAGACTTGCTCTGACATCGATAAGAATACAATAATATCTTCTCGATACCTCCTTCTTCAGTATTATATGATCTTGTTTCGAACACTTCTCTACTTCGTTACTCTTATCATATTATTGTTTCGAATACTGTTCGTTAGATTTTAACCGATCTATTCATTCTTTCGTACCTTATTCTATTAGACCAACCTACACTACGCCAATTTAGACCAAAACATGTCAGCTCGCTATAATTACTCGAGTTTGACGTTGCTACACATACTATCTCACAACAATGAGCAGGGTTGCTTCAGGGCTCATTTCAACCGCCATCATCATAATTGCTTCAGTTAGTCCATGCTTAGGCTGAAACCATTCTCTCTGGCCAGGGAGTGCCCAGGTTGTTCCTGTCACCTGAAGCTAAGGCTTGCAATCCCATGTACTCGCATATTGGCAATCGACTGCCTAGTCTGCAGGTCTAGGTATTTTTCTGTATCATCAGACAATATCCCCTACTAATATCTGGAGATTGGATATGTGTGAAACAATACGCTCGGCGGAAGCAAGCTTCGGTCGATCCGGTAGGGTTCCTGCATCATCAAATCAGCTGCCTATTTCTTTCAGGCGTATGCTTTCAATAAACCCACTAAGCAATGAAACTTGCTTATCCAATCGAGACATGTCCCACAGAAACCCTGCTAAAGGTAACCGTGACTGTCTAAGTTTAAGATTCTCCCCAGGATAGGTGTTATGTACATCATATGACAAGTCATGTGATTTGTACCCCTTCAGTTATTCAAGAACCATAGACACTGTTAGGAGAAAACGACTAACATTGAGAAGGTGCATGAAGACCCAATAGTGGGTAGTACAGATTCACGCTCAACAAGATACCATGGTGATTGCAACAAAGTACACGGATTCGGATAGCTGGACAGATTGCCATGACAGGTTCAGCCAGGTTGTCAACCTGACTAATACGATACTTAACATATGTGTCAGAGCAATTGTTGGACATGCACACTTTGTGCGAGTGAACTCTAGATCAGATTGACTCAGTAGGGTATGGCATGTAAATTGTCAGGTGGATTCTGATACTTACTATACTGTATATTAATCAGAACGCCTGAATCAGGTTGTGCAGCTGTAAAGTATCATTTTGAAGGGAGCTATTTGATATAGTCATTATAATAATCACTCCCGCAGATTGTATCTCAAGCCTTGATGTACACCTGAATTGTTTTGGGGATACGGCGAACATTGCCAATCGCTCTTAAATTCTCACATCCAATTGTTTGATTTTGTAGCATTCAGTAGACAGCTGTTCACTCTTCAAGATATTCTGCAATTCAGAAAATCTAATTATGGAGTATCGTCGTGTACAGATGAGGTAGTCGCGAAGCATCTGACAGTACATTGAGAATCATTCGGCCTTTTCAGAAGCACCTGGCACCAGCTGCAATAATCAGTGTTGCTGTTCAAAGTTGCTGAGTTATTTAGTTATATCTTTTAAACGATTTACAATTTCCAAATAAAAGAGACCCAGTTGTGTGATATACAACAGACGGAAAAACTGAACAATCACCTTAGAAAATCAGGGCACACTATGTCCACAGCTGCCCGTGAGAAGTGACGAGCAGAAGTTCACATGAACGTATCCAGAGTAACTTTCAACCATACCACTGCTAAAGATGGAGGAATCAGTTCAAAAACAGAAGGTCTATACCACAAGCCGGAGGATATTCATTTCCGGGTCAAATGTTATCGACTGCAGTCTGTGAGAAACCCTCTTAACTGAGGCCAGAAGGATCTGTCCATTGGCATTTGGTGCACTTGGCAGCCACACGAGCTGTCCCTAATTAAGATATTATTATGCGATGTAAGTTTAAGCTATGTTGAGATATCCTGATACTTGTGGATAAACTCAGTTCTCCCAAGACATGGAATGTAGAATCTTATAGGACTAATGTAGCCAGTGAGTGTACATGGCACAGGGCCCATCCGATTGACAAATGCCCTGCAACATTGGCCCTGGGATACTCCCATGTATCCACTGGTATTCAACACTCTTAATGGATTCCTTCTATTCTTGCAGTATCTGAGACAGTTGGCAACCTGAATCACACTCAGGCACCATATCAGCCAATCATGTACCACCCATGTTGCCAGTGGGTTGTAATCATCCAAACCCTTCAACTGGCCACCAAACCGTTAACCCAGAGTGTCTGTTATGCCTGGTAATCAAAGCAGAAGAAAGCCAACCGGAAGATGGCAAACCTGAAGATGGCCAACTGCAACTGGGCATACCACAAGAGGTCAAACCAGAAGTGGGCAAACTGCAAGAGGGTAAACTGCAACAGGGCAGACCAGAATTGGGCAAACTAGATGAAGGCTACCACAATGAGGGCCAACAGGTAGAGAGCAAAGCAATGTAATGCAAACTAGAACAGGGCAAACTGAAGGAGAGTAGAACTGCAGATGCCAAATTGGACAAGTCTCAATGACCAATGCGCTCACACATAATTGGTGCACCAAAACAAGGTGAACAGGTGGAGTGAGAATCGGTGAAGGGAGAAACAGAGGACTGGCGATGATGGAAGGGCAAGCTCTAACAGCTGGATCAGCAGTGGGAGTAGGAGCAGCTTGTGGAGTCGGATCGACAGCCAGAATAGAATCTACAACACAAGTAGTAGTAACTAATGGAGTGTGAGTAGACAAGTCAGAAGTCAAGTATTCCAGATTGCCAGAGCGTCCTGGTTATACAGCAGGTTCCAGTTGTCCATATGGTTTCTATTGCCCAAAGGGTTATGGTTGTCCTGGTGGTGCAGAAGTGATTAGTTTCTTAGAGGTTTGTCCAGGGGTGTCATTGGTTCTGATTCTCTCTAACTGGCTGTATTTGGTGCACTCTTCCAAGGTGTACATCAGAGCCAACCAACCAGCACCCTTCCCATATTTACCATCTAAACCTTTGATTCATCTCTTGTTGGCTCCACTCTTGCATTCACCAAGGTATGGCGTACAAACTGATTGTCCAACATCAACTATGCCAGTCACGATCCAGAAGTCTCATGACCAAAAGAAATTCTACTTTGCCTTTTGAATATTCTGGCATTGCAGTTGTTCAAAACAGTCCTTCGTACACCTTCAGGCTGTATTCCATTGAAGTGGTTTATCTTCAGATAGCTATTGGATAGCGTGCAATGGCATTGTGGCTTTGATGCTTTGGAGTGTACATCTTGTTGTTGTCTCAACAGTTAGCTTTGTTAATTACGCTAGATTGCAAATGGAGGACTTAGAAGTTCCGTTACCCACAGTTGTCAAGAGTATTGGTGAATGGGTAGCATCAGTGGAGCACTGCCATCTAGCCAGCTGGCCTAGAAGCAGCGGGGCTTATGGGGCTGTCATACTCTGAGTAGAGTGAATACAGTGTAATTATAACAAAAAAAACAAAAATGAGTATAGGTGAAGCCACTCAACAGGTCTGGGGTCATCATCCTTAGACTGATTGTCATAATCCTCACCACATTCATCAGGCTGATCAGGTTCTTTGCATTTGCATGAGTTGTCTTCATCCACATTCTTACTATCTATCGAATTGCCACTACATTTCATATGATCTTTATGATTGGACAGATTGAGTTTCCAAATCACCATTTGGGAATCAGTATATTCCTGGCACCAGCTAATCAGAGTGTCCACTGCAAACTGGATACTATCCTCTCCATGCCTAATCAAGACCATGTAGGCAACATATTCACAAGTTGCTACACTGGAGTACATCTTATATACTGCACCAAGTGACAGCCAATGTTGTGAGAATGTATTCACAGCCTGAGTCATATCTTCATGGATCAGTTTGGTGCTCCCCGTTGTAGGGATGATTGATAGTACCCTGGTATAGTAACATATTTCAGCAATGAACTGTTGGCAGATCTTCAACAATTCTGTGTTATCAGTGATACTGACTGCTGCAATTGCTAGCTGAATCTTATACAGATTGCCTTACCAGAGAGACCAATATCACTATTCTGCAGCAAGCTATATCTCTCTATATGTCCAATAATGCTTACCAGCTAACCATTCACTGCTGCCCAGCTGATTTAGAGTATACAATCATCCATCTGGTGGTCATTGTTCCCATCTGCATCCTCCTCATCCTCCCCATCCTCCTAATCCGAATTCTTATTGCTATCCACTACTGGCTGTTCGTCCTTCGTATTTCAGCTTCTACTTCTACTCCACATTTGATTCCCTGTTATCAGAGATAGTTATTAGCAGCATTGCTTGTGGTATCTGGTGATAGATCATGCTACCAGTTAAGACATTGGCCAACCTCAGGATGGACTTTGCAGTCCTGCTAGTGCCTTTATTCTGGTGGCACTTCTCCAGATAGTGGCTTCCATGGTGCTTGTAATCCCGTATTTTGGGTATATCAGTTGGTGACACAGCAGTTTCTGGGCAATTTGACTGTAACCTGCCTTGGCAAGCCCTTGTCCAGTTGTGACAATACATTGTTAAGGAGTATGTTAATACATACAGGGTACAATTGGCTGCTTCAGTATCAGAGGTTGAAGATTTCCGTGTGTAATGTGCCTCAATGAGATAGATTAAGTGGGGATGGAATGGCAGTAGTCAGGGGTGTGAATGTGGGGCATGTGAAGTGTAATACAGAGGGAGAAATAGAGTGCAATAGATAGTGATTGCCAATGTATATACTACTTATCTGCCAGCATTGTGGGAATATGGAAAGCACACTCAGTCTAGGTGATTATTCTATGAAAATCGCAGCTTCCATTGAGATACCAATGCTACATCACATGTTGAATAATGCAACATGCCAGAACTAGCATCTTTCAATCATATGTTGATAATAAGGGCTGATTGATTGGTTTCTGCACATGTGTTACATAAGTACTGGCTATTGGTTATACTTGAGACCAATGTCAGATGGAAGTTGTAAACATCCTTTGGACAAAGCGAGAATTCAAATACTAGCAACCCCCTCAGCTGAATGTACTTTAGTCACCGGTAGCCTTCACGAGTATCCAACAGAATGTGGAGTGTAAACATGGCAACATCAATCTCAGCATAACATCACACCATTGAAGGACATAGCAGCCAGCTTTCAGAGTAACTGGGATCTCTGATGACTGGTTCAGAATACAATGGGAGTAACTGTGGTAAGATTGGGAACACATTAAAGTGCCGGAGAGATTTTTGGGCATGATAGGTAGTGTCACTGAACCAACACAGAAATTACAAACAAACTGTGATAGCTGAATAGGTTTTATGGATATTAATGGGAAAGACTTCAGATATTATCTGAGAATCTCTGAATGTATAGAAGGTATTAAGTTCCGTCCACGGTGAATATGATGTGTGGATAATTGTTCAATATCATTTCTGAATCATACTAGCTATCATCATCTTCAACATTGTTTTTCTTGTCTGGCTATCTTCAAATACCAAAGAAAAAGGCAAGTGATTCAAATATAAAGGTGGGTACACTGAAACAATAATGAGACTTTGTGATGGAATGATAAACATCACACATGGTGACAATGTTATCCACAACTTCTCCCATCATATCAGGGTCAATGAGAGCAGGCACACACAATTCATTAATGGCATGAAGAAGCTGGAGAAGCTCACAATATTAACTTACTATTCATGTCTGGAGAGTAGATGAAATTGACAATGAATGTTGTTTGGCTCCATTCATGATATCAAAGAAAGGGGTAATGAAATGTTACCTCGCTGTGAATCACATTGCAGGTTTCTATGACACTATCATACATTTCGATGAAACAGGGGGGAACAACCCGGAAATGTGAAGAGCCAGATCAGGAGTGCTGTGTGGAAGAAAAAAGAATGCCAGATATGGTATGTGGTGTGCAAAAGAGAGGTATAGAGGAGGTGCTGGAGGAGTGAGCAATGAAAAAGGAGAGCCCTAACGTGGGGCTGATGAGAGCCAACAAGGATTAAGCAGCCCAGAACAACAGTTCAAGGAGCGCAGAATGATGATGAAGAGCAGCTATCCAGATGGAGGAATACCGAAACAGGGAGGAGTGAGGAGTGCCATATTCAATCCAGGAGTAACCATTCGGACTGAGGTGTACCAGTGGGATTTGAGAAGCTTCTATTTCAGACTTTGGAGTGTTGCAAAGGGAGGCACAAAGTATGGAATGAAATAGTGGAGCATCAATCTGGACAGGGTGGATTAAGAAATGCCTATCCTAGCAGAGAAGTGCAAAAAGAGGTGAAATTCAGTGTGGAATGAAACTGAAAGGTGACAATCTAGGCTGAGGAGTCCAAATGGTGATTGAGGAGCGCCAATCCTTGCAGAGGAGCAGCGCAGAGTGGGGTATATCGTGCCCTACTAATTGGTGATTAATCAGTGCAGTGGCTGCCAGTGTAATATTAATCTCAGGGGATGGGTGTAATATACCTTGCTATTCATCTTGAGAAAACATAACAGAGGGCATCTTCCCACTGACATGTGCAAATAGTGCATATTGAATAGCTCCAGCTGCAAGCACCAATGTCTGTGGAGTGAGAAGTTGGAAATAGTGGTATGTAGTAGGCTGGTGCTCAAAGCCATTAGTGGTCAAGATAAATTCATTGTACATTAGATCAAATACAGCCATTCTGGGGAACAAATAAGTCTTATCATCCACAATATGTGAAGCACACGCATCAACAATCAGCAGCTTCATAATCGGTATGCGAATGTTTGTCTCAGTGCTCAAATCCATCAGGTAACTAAAGACACTTGTTCAAAATACCCCATGTTGCCAACCATACTGGAATGGTACTAATTGTAAGCTTTAATTATTTGTATTTTGTAGTATAGTCTATATTTCAAGTCTGATAGAGGAGCACTAAACTGAATCCACGACTTACAGCTTCTAGTCTTTGCAGATCTATTTTGAGAGATGGACTATAAGACAATTGTCACACAAATGGTGTACCAATGGGAGCACCTGCTAATACCCACTGACAATCCTGAACTTCAATGTGGAGTTTCAAAGCATTTTCAACCATCGGGTATTTGTCATCAGATATGATTGGCCAAGGAGTTCATGCAATTATGATTCTCTCCATTAACCTTTTCACTACCTCAAAGGTAGCTTTTTGGTGGTCAGTAGCATTCTAATCTCTACTGGCCTTGGGTTGTGGAACATTCTTGTCTTCACATAACTTGGGCAGTGGCAGTGCCAGCATCGGTAGAGTACAGTCAGTTTTGAATAATTTGTTAGAAGGGTTGACCTTTCGTGGTGGAGTGCTGGTGGTGCCATGTAGCTGGCTGGATTTGAAGAATTTGGAAGTACAATGTGTGAAATAACAGTATCGGCATTGTACCATTTCTGTCGCAGTGGAACTCTTGTAGTTCTTAATGACCGGTCATGTCGCACCTGGCCTCGATGATATACCTCCTGTTGGTGATTGAAATCATATTTGTCAGTATCAGATGATAAAGTTGACTGCCCAGTTGACTCACTTTGAACTTTACTAATCACCTGATCAGTATATTCATGCAGCGGCATTGAGGATATCACGGACCATTGTCATCTGCAATATGCTGCAAGAAAGCAGACAATCTGATGGCAACCATTAAATGGACCATAAAGATTGGCTTCTTTTCTGAACACTGCAGATCTCTCAAGGTGTGTTTCTTGATTTTTCTGTGAATAGCGATTCATCACCTCACTGATTGTAGATCCCATATGCTGTAATGAAGATAGAAAGTTGAGGACTGTGGGAGAGAGTGCAAAAGGAGAAAATATAAGATTATGTGCAATAGAATGATGGGAACCATGATGCAAGAAGTTGCACATAGTCGAGGAGGATGCATTTCGAGGGGTACCTTGAACAGATTCAGGAATGATAACTGCAATCATGCTAATTCTCATCTAGAATTGCAGTCTGGGATTGTGATTCAGGATGGCATCAGCAGTGCCAATATCTATTAAATCCTTGTCAGGTGTACCGTAGTCAATGGATTCCTAATGCCCAATAATTGCAACTACTCTCAACACCACACTTGATGGATACAAGAATTGGAGGTCACATAAAGCCAATGTACATATGATAAATCCAGACACATATGAATACGAAGTATATGAAGCAGACTCACCTGAACCAGACTCACCGGAACTAGACCTACCTGAACTATACTCACCTGAACCAGACCCACCTGATCCAGTTGCACCTGAACGAGATGCACCTTAAATAGACACACCTGAACCTGACACCCTGGAACCAGTCACTCCTGCACCAGAAGCATGGGATTAGATCTTGTGACATTGACTAACCCTTGGCACTGGCCCAATGGAGCACTGAGAGTCTTGATGAAAATATCAGCCCTTGTACATATCTAGTCTAGATGTAGTAATTATGCATGACTGTCAGAGCATTTGGGGCAACCGCAAGGTATAGAAGTAGTACATCATGGAGAATTGCCAAATTGAATCGATTTGGAATATTGTAAGCACCAGCTGGGTTGCAAGGGTTCATACTGGGTTCGATATTGACCGAGGAGTAGCATTATAGATTTCCATATGTCATATGTCCTGTGGAATGACACACCACTTTTCACAATACTTCATTGAGTTAGTACTCTGCAGAAATGTTAGCGGTTGATAAGTTAATATCGTAAGTGTAATCTCACTGTCGAATGTCCATCTGGGCCATGTCTCCAAAATGTCATTCACTATGTGGTTATTGGAGGAGTGAGAAAATTTGGACCTCAACAGAGAGACACAGGTAGGTAGAAAGAATGGTAAGGAAAGAGGAATGATTGAGAAGTAATCTTAATAATGCAAGCAGTATTTGTCAATGCCAAAATTGGTAACAAATGGCCTATAAATACTTGCTTACATTCAGATTTTGTGCATATTCTCTAGATGATTTTACACCTTTAAATTACACATTCTTCATTAGTCTCACAACTACAAGGTCGACACAAAGTAAATGTTGACTAAAAATAAATGTTGACTTAAAATAAATATCAACCTAAAATCAATGTTGAGTAAAAATAAATGTTTGGTTTGGATGCAATACACAAAAATGGTATGAATGCAGTGTGAGACAACCTCTCACTGTGGGCAGTGAAATAATTGCATGTATCCAGTTCTGGAAGATTAAGGTTCACTAAAGTTCACATGGCTCTGTCTAAAGATTTTGAAGCATACATTCAAATAAACTACTTACTGTACATCGAGTCTAGTGTGGTTACAAAATGACCGGGTCTGGGTATTGATAGTTCAGTTGTGCAGTGGCTATAATCATCCAGTGGGCAGTTGGCATGTAGCTGACAGTTAAAGGAATTTCAGGGGCTGCATTCATATATGCGCCAAGCCTAGAGTCATATAGTGGCAGAGGTGGAGCAGAATCAGTTACTTTGACATCATGGTGAAGTGTTCTGATAGATGACAATCTGTTTGCACTGTGTCTACTGATTCAATGTAGAAGAAAACATGATGAGAAAGAACCAAACTGAAAGATAATATGTGCTATGGACTGCGGTACATGCCCTTTATTGGCTGATTTTTTGCACTTGGTGTATGTTTGGGTTGGAATAATCCATTTATAATCAGTTGCACCTTGTCAAAGTTGGCTTCATACAAATCCAATATCCACATTCTGCCCTACATTGCAGATCTCAGTTGTGTCTATACTTCAGTCAGAGGCTAGGTACTATCTGCAAGCATCAGCAGAAACTCAGCAATGAAAAAGCGAGCCTTTTCACACCGTGCGACTCATTGGGATTTCGATGTCAGGTGTGTTTGCATTTCCACACTCTGCCAGCAAAAGCTGAGGCTTTGCCACAACTACATGAGCCACTGTCTCATAACTTGACACCGATACTCAATATTGTGAAGATAGTCTTTAACACCAAATGCTATCAGTGAATATGCTATGCAAGAATACTCATAAGGATATGCCCAGGATTCTCCAGTGCACTGGATCTTTGATCATTGGCCAGCACAAGCAGTGGCCATGGTACGCATATTCTGACACCGGTACTGAATATTATCTTGACTGTATGCATTGGAAGCAGGCGTGGGGAAATATCCAATGATTGATCAGTTGTGATGATATGTGTCCAGGATTCTTCAGTGTATATGAATCTCGATTAAATGGAAGCAATAGATGCGAATTTGTTACAAATACACAAGCCTTGTCTCCTTTTCTGATGCTAGTACTCAATACTGCTAAGATTATCCCATTGGCAACTGGGATTGGCAAGTGTACTGTGCTGAATCTGCCATAACACAACTCAAGACATATGCGAAAGATTCTCTGGTGTAGCTGAACTTAGATTAAGTGCCAGCAAAATGCTGCGGCATTGCCACTAATCTGGAACATTTTGTTTTCATATCCTAACACAGCGTCTGAACATCACCTAGACATACCATATTCCCTAATGGGATTGGAAAATATACAGTACTCAATCTGTCATAATGAAACCCATAACATGCAGTCAGCATCCACCTGAGTACTTAAACCTGCTGGATTCATAGGTTTCATAACTTGAAGATTGAAAGGCATATGTGGCCCCAGCATTCCGGTGTGCCTCAATTTGTTTGCTGTGGAATGTTTCGTCAACCTCAATAGCATTATTCAAAAAATTTGACTCCTACCATTGCTGACGACACAGACCAGCTAGGAACTTGTCACATAGCTTATCAATTGACTGTTTCTCAAATTGCTCATCGATAGTAATTAACAATGCCAGTAATATCACACTCGGTTAATTACAACATCAAAACTTTGGTTGGCTTCAATATGACACAGAGAAATGATTTATTTATGCAGTATAGAGTGCCTTGCAATCAACCGTTTTGACAATTTCTACAGTTAAGGAGATTATGTTAGTTGAATGTATGAGAAGGCAAACCTTGAAGAAGCATACTAACAATGAAAGATGATAGTTTGCCCCATTGAAATGTGACTCCAGTGTCGGTCAGGAAGTTTGTATGGTCTTTATGAGATTCCCAAATCTAGTGATGAATTGACCTCATGATGTTCAGTCGACACATCATGCTGTGCTTGTGTCCCATTTGGGCTTCTCCAAAGTATTGCTGGAGGTCACTCTTGTGGTTATCATGGTCTGCAGAACCTGTATTGATGAGCTGTAAGTGTACCACCTCATTTTTCCCTAGCTGGAAAATACATGTGAATTGTTGCTACTGCTAATTTAACACCCAGAACATGTTAGTTGTTACTGAATAGTTTGCAGCTGTAAGATATAAGCCAGTTCTGGCCTTTTTGGGTGAGGTAACAAATACAGAGTAATTTTGGGACTCCTCGAATTTGAGCTCGATTTCTGATTGTTTATTATTGTCCATTTCTGTGTAAACCTTAGATATATCCACATGGTCCGCAAAATACTTTGTGTGGCACCACTTCAATTAATCAGCTTTGCCTGAACGAGAACATATTAATACTTCTTCAATTAGAGGAGGTGCAGGTGTGAGTGGATTCTCCAATTTCTTGTATTCAGAAAGGAATGCCTAGTTTGTTACAACTGTTTGTTTGGGTTGACAATACTCTGCAGGGACACGGGCAAGCATTAGCAGAACCATCTCTGTCAGCCATCGGATTATCTGAGAATCTACTGAAATACTCAATTGAGTTTCATTTAACTATTGTCTGGACATGTAGGTGTGATTCAATATTTCTCCACACACCAATGAAAAATATGCTAGGTGCCATCTGTGAACCCCCCTTGCTCTCAAAGTACTGTGTGAAGTGAATGTCTCTTTCAGGGTCTGGAATTTTCAGACTCGTTAGTAATCCACTCAAGATCAGTGAGGAGTGTATACAACTTCAGTTTCCAAAAGAGCAGCATCCCAATGGATAGGTTGGATTCCAACCAGCTTCCAATCATAGAGGATTTGCAATATGTATCATCCTGTCGACCACATCCTATTGATCTTCTTCGTTACCAGTCCGGATAACATGTATCAATATCCTCTCCACTTGATACAATGTGTCTACACAATGCTGTTCGATCACTGTACGATTCTCTCAATCTTCAGGTACACCTGAACACTGCCACGTCTCCTGATAATACCACTCATTGAGTGAATGAAATCCTGACTCAGCTGTCACTTGAAGTTGGAATACAATTCGTACTTTGATTGCAAGTTGCTAGCTAGTACTGTTTCTATGCATGTAACGATGGGACTAATCTAAACTCCCAAAGCTCCATAACCGGTATAAGTATTTGCTGTTGCTTGATGGTTTTGCTCTGGATGTTATGGTATCAAATGAAACTAGACAGATATTCTGTCGGTATTCCGGCTTATCACCACTGGTGTACAAATGCTCATGAGGAGGCACGCATCTTCTGCATACACTACATACACCTATTTGAACTCAGTTCCAGATGTCATTCCATCAATGACACTCTTGAATATCTCTGCCGCTTAGGGTATTGTGACAACCAGCATTGGTGCAAGGGCTGAAGTAAGCACAGGATGACATAGAGGTGGAGATCTCTTGGTCTTGAAATGACCACAGGGCGCTGTATTTATTCTCTGGCATGGAGACCACTCCTGTTCATCACTGATTATCCCAGGATAGTCTTTCTGCCCTATATTCACCCACTCTTCAAGGGTACTCCCCTACAATATTGACCACAGCAACCCCAAAACAACCTTCTCAGTCAGCAGTTTGCATTGCATTGCTGCTACCACTATGGTAAGAGTTTTGCCAAGACCCATATCATCTGCGACCAGCGCACCTGGTATATCTGAATCACACACCCAACTTGTTACAATGAACTATATTGCCCACACCAGGTGAATCAGAATGTTGCATCTGAGTGGGCTTGGAATTGAATACATGTTGCTCGGAACTCAGTCAGCATGCAATTGGCAAATCGGAATGACATCCAGCAGCATGGCTTTCTCATCATGTTATTCACATTGCAGTCCAATGTTGTGTGCATTTCATAAAGGTGCCAATTCCGAACAGCTGTTCTTCGACTGGAGGACCGCTTTACCAACCTCCACTTGCTGGGAAACTTCTCTTGGACCTTCGATTGCATTCTGTTCATCAGCAATGATCTTGCTCAGTTGCTTCGATGTAAGTTAGGCAGATGGGCCCACATTCTCAACTCCTGCAAGTCATCCCGAAGTTAGGTATTTCGCAGAGAAGTAATGATGAGGAGGAATATATATGGATGGAATACAAACAATTTTATCCCTTCAATCTGAACTTACATTGATACAAGTTTCACCCTTATGCCCACCATCCTATTCTCCCAACTTTCTTTCACTATCTTTAGAACTTTCCAAAGTATATTTCTAATGATTAGCAGTTGCTTACATCTAGCCTGGATATGGCAAGCAGGGATTAGCTTTGCTGGCCTAGTTATATAGTTGGCAATCACTTTTCATGTAGCTCTCTTCTCTTTGAGGAAAAATATTTTTGGAATCTATCCTAGTTTCAACTTGAAAGCAATTGAATAGCAACAGCTGTGCAGAATCTGACCATATATGGTGTTATACAATATTTTCCAATTTGTACAAGGTCCAATATACTCCTCATCCAATTCCTTCTTCTCCGATGTGCACTTAAACATCAACGTTGGAATCTACAGCTCTTGTAAGTCTCCGGTTTTGTGGAAGACCTCAATCTACTCCTCCCAGTATCTAACGACTAAATTCAATATTTAGAGCTGGGTGGGAAATGTGACAGTATTGTTACTGTTGGACACCTAGTCAACGACAGCTCTGAAAGTTCATTTGGCAACTGAGGGTAATTATATCTCCCCATGTTGTGCACGCAGACCTGCAAATTTAGTGACAATCTCATGCTGTCTTGTATTGCCCTTTTCATTGACTTCGAACTGTCACTTGTACATATCTCCAAACACATTTCAATCCACTACCAGCAAGTCAATTCATCATTAACGAGGCTATCCCATGGCAACCAGTTTGCAGGTATTGCCAAAACAACATCAACTGCTGGTTCCCAGTATATGAGTACATCTCAAAGTTATTGCAAACCTGTCCGCCTGTAGGCCATGGAGCAACACTTGATTGCCAGAAATGCAGCCACCCATACTTTCTTCCATGTGATGTACACACTGCAGTTAGCCAGCCCCAGTCAATTGAAAAATTGCTTCAAGGTAAATTCGGTTTGCTTCAGGCTAATAGGGAGTATGCTCTCCACACAGCCAAAGTCTGATGTATAATCAATCTCTTCATCTCCATCATATTGGTCCAAGAAGATCACCTCCAATGGGGGCATATCCTTGAACCCTGTGACATGTGTTTTTTGTTATTCCTCTGGTGGCCGGAATCGTGTCATTGGAAAGCTAATGGATGGTCTGCCATGTACATTAGAAAGAGGTTCTGGTAAAAAAGTAGATGTGAAAGATTTTGGCCAATTGACTGGATTGATTCGTAGCAGTCTTGGAGCCACTCTTGGGGCACCTGGAGGTCACAGCCTGTCCCCGGCCCACTCTGAAGGGGGGATTGACTGATACCCGCAATAACCATATTTGTGTAGGAAATCACTCTGCCACTGTTGCTGAATGCTGCAACATTCCAGACCTGTATGGGCGGTTGATGGCAAACAGCGTGTGTTGTTGAATGGAGAATGGTAATGAAACTGCCGAGTACACAGCAATGGTGTCTGTGTATGAGGGCAATTGTACCCATCCAGCCCATGATACTAATTGGTGTGCTGTCCAGGTCGACAATCTTTGCAAGTGGCAGTTCAGGGACTATCATCTGAGGATTATGAATTGCTGTAAAGGGGTTGTTCCAACTCTAATAGACAACCTGTTGGGGCTATTATCACTCTCTTCCGTGGATATCCATTTATGGACATGCTGTGTTCAAAGTTAGTGGTAAAAAACTATATATGCAAGATGTAATGTACAATAAATGGGAGTACAGTTGACTATATTACAGATAGCTGTGACCTTTAGCGGAATGATGGGGTTTTTATGTCCCACTCTCTGGTTAAGAGCAGTGGGGTTTCACTACACATTGGATCAATGAATCCAACCTGGCTAACAAAAAGATATGTTATTTATATACATTGCACCATTCCTTTCTATATGCTGGAATTTATATGCCAGGATATTTGATAGATGCTCACATTCATCTGGGTTCTAAGATGTTAAAGGTGACAGAAGGGATATGATAGGATGCCTTCAGCAACCCAATAAGAATGATCACCAGTATGAATGTTGGCACAACTAGGGATATTACACATAAGTTGGTCATATATGACCTTGCAACCACATTCCGTATGAGCCCTGTGAGTCAAGCAGCAACAGTAATTACTTCTTATTGAGCTCCTTGTTTAATCATTATTGTTCTGGTCTGGATTCACACTCCAATTAAGGTTCATTACTGAACCAAATATCCTACCTGTCTCACTGTTTTGAATAATCATTGTGCAGGTAGACAGCTAGGCGGGAAACTCAGCAATTGATTGAATTGAGATGTTCAGCCTTCATTATCAGCTGTATGCAGGTTAAAGCAAGAATGTAACCACCAATGCCATGATGCAATAGTATGAGGGTAGTTGTGGTGATTGCAATTCATATGTGATAAGCATGAATTTGAAGTAGATTCCAGTGTTGACAAAAGAAATATCCTCTTCACTGCTAATATTTTTTAGCACAGGATGTGCATAATCAATGTGTGGGATACACTATTAACATTCAGGTTAATAACAAAAACTGATCATTAGTTGACTATATTTCACACATCATTCCCATTTGGCTGTGTGTGATGCGGCTGTGAATGTGATACATAAACTTCAGTTAGCTTATTTCGAAAAAAAATTCTACACACCATATCTCACCCCCTGGAGTCTCATCGAGATTCATCAAAATCTGTATACACTTCATTCAGCAGATATGGTCAGCACTCACTGGAGACATGATAAGTGGTGCATTTGCAGAAAGTAATTTTTTGATAAGTACCAACTAAAAGCTTACAATCACCAATGGCACCTATTATCTGAGAATGAAATGCTGTTAGGTTACAGCATTTTACCCACTGCAGACTGCGATTTATGCAAACCATCATTGTTCGACTCTAGTCAGTGTAATTGAAAGACTCTCAATATGCTAGTCAACTAATGAATCATGGAAAGACAATATTGCTGGTGGAGCACCACATGAAGATACTTCTGATGAAGAAACTATAGACCCCCACAAGTCTAATCTCAAATGTACCCCTGATCCATCAAAGACTAAGGGGTATTGGTGGGTTGTTGTAGTGGAAAATGGGGAGGGGATAGCATATGGCAAAGCAACCGGATTGTACAATTAGCATTGCAGGAACCCCGAGGAATGGAATCCATGGGATGCATCCCAGTCAGCACACTAATATCATCCGGCTCAATCATCTAGCCAGGTGATAAAGACTTGGACTGATTGACATCAGAGGCATGGACAAGAAAACATCAAACCAGGCTCATTTCAATCATTGGACACCATCCAAAGCCGATCTCTGAACATGGTCTCAGACTCGACAAGGATAGCCAAAATGAGGACTATTTGCCAATCTTTGGAGTACAATCCGAGAGTGGTATCTTGAACTGTGTGCAGTTGGTATTGAAACTTCTCCTATATCGAGCACAGTGCAGTATTGAGCCACTGCGTCATGCAGACTTGGAAAGTCGCAAAATATATTGCAAGACCAACTCAGGCAACTGGAGGTGGGATATGCAATGTCAGCTTCCTGCTGGAGCAATGGTTGTGTCAGTTATATGTGCATCTGAGAAGACAGACTTCGCCAATTTGTCAGGCGATTAGCATGTCTGGCTGCTGCATCTCAGAATGATTAACATTCAAAACAATCTCAGCATGCAACCTAAGCAGCCTGTCGGGATTGTGGCTTGACTGATCCCCTGTATGCCACAAGATCCTGTACAGACTGGTATGCCATGCCATTCCACCGTTGGTACTGTCCTGTCCCCTGTCAGGATTCTCATCATAACTGGTCTTGGCTTGAAATGTAATTGTAGAAATGGATTTCAGAGACAATATTGTCCAAGTTTGGCTGTCTGGCTGGGGGATTATCCAGAACAGATTATGGTTCCTCAAGTCATTATTGGCTCATACCAAATCTGTGAAATTAATTAAGTTGTGCTAATGGAGTGTACTACTTTTTGGCCACTTGATAACTCAGTGGATCAGTATGTATACTCAGAATTTCTGAATGAACCAATTGTTACTGTATTACAAACTGTGGATATGCATCCAACCTGCAACATGTTCTGGGAATACCCCTCAGCAATATACATCAGCTGTGGCAGCCAGATGAATTGCACCAGCTGTTCTTGAAATTAGTTAATGACTGATTGTGGAGGCCGCTCATATTGCCGAAAGCTAGAAATGGCTGTAAGTACTTTGGCAATCAGTTCACATTGGTAGCAACATATCCAGGCCTCCGGTGCTTCCCTAAACTAATGCATCCATTGAAAAGTGCCTAGTGGCAGTGAAATGCACTCTGGGGCATGATAAGAATACAGGCACTAATTTCCACCCAAATACTGAACTGTTATAAGCTTAACCAGAAAGCTATAGGGGAAGCAACCTCTAATAACATGGTAATGGGATTAGTGTGGGCATTGTGTGAATTCACTCTATCTGTTAACCAACAAAATCACTCTGATATATCCCTCACAGCAGTTGACAATACTCTGAAGCAATATTGTAAGACAAAGTGTGCCTTTTAACAACATAGAATTTCAAAGTCTGCGAAGCCCAAAGTGAACAAACAGTGGCAAGAGATTTCCATCAGTTACAAGATCCAAAGAAATATAAAGTCTGCACTGCACTGGAGATTCAGGTGTATGGCGCTGATGATGTTAACTCAACAAGTGACCCAAAATGCAGGTGAGGTTGAATATAGCCCGAATAGCGGCAATGTAATTGTCTGTTGTTGATTGGCAGAATCCACAAGAGTGATCGGAGCACGAAATTGATCAGGCGACACTAGTTGAATTCAAGCTGTCAAATAAATCATTCCAACATCATAAGAGACAACAATTGTAGAAAGCTCACATTAAGGCAACCAGTCCCAGATGCACATTCCACAGTGATATTGGCCAATGTGATACTGCCACAGAGGAAGTAGTTTGAGGGTTGACAAACAAGACTGCCAACAACGGTGTGATATCTCAGTTCAATTTATCTCATGCGAAGACAGAAGCGACCACATGGAGTGTCACTGATCCGAACCACATTGTGAATTAACTGTAGAGAGACATTCATGGTTGCACATCAGATGAGCAGATTGGATTCAAAATTGAATTCTGCATCCGTTTGATCGAGTGTAAAGCTTTGTAGCAGGAAATCACAATTCAGCAGCTCTAGAATCCCATCCAATACTGTGCACCACATTTGGATATTTTAAAATGAATCTTCTGAGTTATATAATTAACTCAATTCAGCGAATGGGTTCTGGTGACAATTTTACCACCAATAATTCTGACTAGCTACATATGCACAATGTGAAAGAGCCAAATCAAACTTCCAACTAAGTCAATCACATTTGACAGATGCTCAAGGACAATGACCTACATACTAGTCTTGACTGTATAGAGGAAATACTGTCTTATCATGCCTATCAAGGCTGATACAATATTACCTCTGCAAAAGATGTCACCATACTATCTGGTGCCAACACATTGTGAAATACTCGCAGAACCCATCTTTTATACCTCTGGCAGTTTCAGGAAAAGCCATTGTTCCACCACAAATCAGACCAGGTACATCATTTGAGATATCCTCATATCCATATGGCAAGGTGCAGTGTCAAATATTTGTCACTCACAGATGCATTAGTATGTTTCGCAGTTTACAACTTTGTACAGCTGTTCAAGTTGTAGAGTGAAAAGGACTGGGGACACCAAGTTGGTGGACTGGTAATCAGATACTATTAGAATGTTCATTTTGAGTGTATATTTATTTAACTACAGATTGGGGTGTTTTACTATCACCAACCAATTCACAGTCCTACAGCTGTTGAGCATGTAGGTGTTGATCGCAACATAGACTATACCAATGCCCACTAAGGGATCATGTCTGAATCTCATAACATCTGATCCAATAGATGACAAGTTACATCGATAATACCTTCGAAGGCCTGTTTTCTTCGATTTCTGTAGTACACTGTAGCTCTTCTCCACTGAATTTTATCCTGCAATATCAGCAGCTGATGCACACCAAACAGATGATATTAACCTAGGCTAAGAGGTGTAAATAGACTCAAATATCAATATTACGTCCTGGAGGTCAAAAATTTGTGCTGGTAATTTTCATAGTGTACAATGATGAACATGGTTGGAATGATTGATTTGACAGGTTAATCTGGATTGTCCAAAAGAATGATAAGATGAATATTGTACCTATTGGAGCAATTGTTGGACTGGCAGATTTGGTGCAAAAGCATGCTGCATCAGATAGAGTTAACAGAACATGGCTGGTAAATAGTAACGTGGATTTCAAAACAAACTTGACTTCATATTGAGTTGGTATGCTGGAATCAAGATGTTCAGGAGGAAGATAGTTAATTGAATTGTAGTATATTGTGTAGATATCATAATCAAGCCTTTAGGAGAAAATGGCTTCAGTTTTAGAGTGTACCAGAATAGTCTTGGGGATGTGGCCAATTCTCCCAATAGTATTGAAATGAATATATTCAAATAGTTTGATTTTGCAGCATATGAAAAACACCTAGATACGCATTAGGATATTCTTAGATTCAGATCCCCCACGTCCAGAGCATGGGGAATAACAGGTGAAGTAGTCATAGAGCACCTGAGAGCACATCGCTTTGGATTCAGCCTATCTGGGAGCATTTTGGAGTATCTGGATGGACCAGTGTAGCTGTTCAGAGTGGCTGTGGTGTTCAGTTATGACTTCCAACTCAATTTAAATTTTGCATACGTATCCTCCTACTGTGAGCACACAGAATTGCAGCAGGTATGTGAACCTTGTCAATGCAAGCCATCAGCATTGTCTGCCTGCGAGATCAGTTGTATCCACAGGGCTTGGAGTCTCTCTTTGAACAATGCAGTCAAACTTTATATACATTGTTTTACTTTCAATGCATTATCATAAGTTATATAAGAAATGTATAAAATCCTTCACCAGATGGCTCGCGATTGTTCATGTGTCCATTAATCAATATACACTTTGGGACCTTCCAACAAATTGCCAGTACTCATGTTATATATACCATTTCAGATTCAATGGAATGGAACAAATCCATGGACACTCATTCGGCATGAAAAGATGACTTGGTAAGTAATGTTATTCAATAAATTACACATATCATATAACTATTTGGCTGATTCTGAGCGAAGATACCAGCATGCAGACGACAGATACGCTCTCTAGATGCGGTCTAATACCCATATTCTGACTGGATCAGGATATATGTCTGGTGGTGAAGCCATTACCACTCCCTGTAAAGAAGCCATCAAGATCAGCTGCCACCACTGGCTTGCCATTACCAGAGCCACCAACTGCATCCATGACAGTACTCACCTCATCAGTAGGGTCATACCAAAGCAACTGTACACAATGGCAGTTTCCCGGTTCTTGCACTGAATGGAATAACCGAGAAATCCAACTGCAAACATGATAGCATCAATCACTGTATCGCACAATCCCATTGGCTCATCAAGATGTGTGATTCAGAAAACACTGAACCTGGGCAAACCCTAATGGATGAGTAATATCTGGAGACAATGGCACATCTGATTGCTGGGTGAACATGCAGTCATGATCCTAATCATGCTACGTTTTGATATTCATTCAATAGTTTTGGAAACTCTTATGTTATGGTAATGACTGAATACAGGCACTCAGATTCATCAAAGCCCACAATTGCAAGCAACAGTTTAATCACCAATCCAAGAAAGGTGGATGCAAGTTTCAACAGTATTGGTAATACACCTCCAGATGCATAATGTACAAACAAATCAACCAGATGAATTACCAGCTTGCAAACAGCAGAGAAGCCTCCATCTCAATAATGAATAGTTGGACATGTTTCTGTGATTCAGCCCTGCTGGTATGAGCATGGTGCCTCCTTTGGTACAGCCCATATAAGGACTGCATAGTAAATACACAATCCTGAAGTGTTGATGAGAAGGGTGATTGAGTGTATTTTAAATCCATTCAGCGGACAGGTGGTGACAGACACAGAATTAAATACCCCAAGGGGGGAACAATTGTTCCACTGATCGGTGGATTGGATGAGATGCTGCTTACAGAATACTCTAGCAATGAGTGGGTCTGGCGGACAAACCTGACCATTGCAATATGCATTCCTCAATATGGAACAAACACAGCAAGCTTGTGAACATGATGCTGAGCAATCTCCCGGTGTGGCACAAGTTCCAAAATACAATCACATCCAATACCCAAGTCCAGGGGGATTGGAACCATTAGTTGCTGTATGTTACCATCCTGATGGAGTTGGAACTGGTAATGCAATGTTACAAGGGAGAAGATATTCACGCCAGTTCACTGTTGTCTTGTCCCTACACCAACACAGATTGTTGCTGGCCAAATCTCACATCTTGGCTAGCAGATCATATCAACCATGCCACTCTAATAGTGGACAAGTATAACAGTTGCCATATATATTTTACTCCGCAGGATAAATTGGGTTAGCAAATGCTATGACCCTACTCAGATATCCGCAGGTGGAAGTTACCAGAATTCCTCCTGAACTGCATGGAGTCCCAGAATATCAACAATGCTAGGCTCCATCAGTGAATAGAGTACACCGAAGACCAGTTCCAATCAGCCAGTGATGGTTTAGCAGTATATCTTAAGGGATTTTCTCCATATCAAAGCCTACCACTGTTGTAGGGGTGATAACTTCTAGGTTGTGTACTTATGAATATTTGATTTCTTGATGTTCTGCATTCAAGGCTTGGTACTGTGCCATGCAACCACTGTGGTATTGAAGAATAGGTCAGTGTGCATATCTATATACTTCAATTTATATCACTGCAGGAATGACTACGGGTACTTATTCCAGCCATGTTGTCAAGAAATACTAAATTGTGATTTAATCATCAACCCACCATTGGAAGTAACATTGCACCACCCACTGCCGCAGCTCCCAGCAGTTTTCAAAAGAGAATTAATCTGCATTGAGTTACTGGTTCACTGGAGTGGTGTGGGACAATACCCAACCAATTCAACTGAGACTATCAACTGTCTAGTGGACTGTATAGAGGAATCCTAAACAATTTAGATCATTTGTACTGCCCACCAGACATCACAAACAACCGACACCTATACCCATGAATGCGTGAAAGATGTAAGGATACAGCTCAATACATAACATGGTACTCAGGCAGAACACAAGGATAAATATGGAGATGAAGTTTTGCATATTAAAAGGAACAACCACATGGTACAGGGTGAACAGCACCAACAGGAATGTAATGATTTCTTCGTACACACACATACCAGCTTCAACTTTGTCAAATTTCAGTATATTCTGCAATATGAGTATTCATTTCAGCACTTTAAACATGGAGTCACAATTGGCACCAATATGCAGATTGGCCTCAACCACTGGTCAAATTACAACTCTTATAGGAACAGTGCATTTTCAATAACTCCTTGTGCATCTCCGTCCTGCCGATGTGCATTCACTTCCAGCACCTGGCTAAGGGATACCTCTGGCCATGCAATATCCAATAAGCACTGCAGTTATTGCAACCAGATACTGTTATTGTTATCAACACATGCCACCATAAGCAGGTGGAAGGTGCAGAGATCTCACCCCTCAGCGGCTGCATGCATGAGGGAAATGTCTAATCCCATGATCTATAAGTCCCCAGACTGATGGACTTCTTGGTCATTCACAAGTTTGTTCCATGGTTTCATTTTGCACTTGAAGAATATATAGATGAATATGACCAGAACAATGGTAATATGCCCACTATTAACCGGATTCAGATTGGCCAGTTGTTGGCCATCAAAAGTATGCTACAGAGTATTCCGAAGACCTACCCCCAGGTGGATAACACTCATAATGCTACTGTCCATCAGTTGGACTGCATATACGGCCAAATATTTTACAATAATCAGCATTGGAACAATATATTGGTGTTTCCTGTACATGAACCTTGGACAGGTAAGTTAGAGGTATACCAGGGGCACAAATTGTAGGGATTCCTTGCCTACAGAATGGCCTATGAATGAGATGTATTGTCCTTGTAAGGGGTATCCCACTTGAAAAGAATGACATGTGTCAGACTCTACCCAGGTTGCTTCCAGTCTCCCACTGAGTATTCCATTTGAACTCAGCCAACTGTGTATAAGTTAATATCACTGTGCAAGGGTGGCGGCAAATGTGATTCACATCCCCGGTGCCAGACTCAACTATGTCAATAATATAATAGACTTTGTCATATTGAACCATTTCAGACCACAAACACTGGAAGCAAAGGAATAGAAGTAGACAGACAATAATGATGCTAGGCCAGATGAATACTACAAGAACTGAAATGCCAATAGTAACACTAATGAGACTGAGGTGAGTATTCAGAAGGTGAAGGAGCAGGCGAATATGCATGTGGAGTAGGAGCAGGATGTGGATATGGTGGATGACGAGGACAACGTTGAAGAGTAGGAGAAGATTCAGTCTCTACTGGACATCAGATACCCTGTGCATTCAACTGTCCCGCATGGCATAGCTTGATCTGCATATATCCTGCCAGAGGCAGCATGGCACCAAATTCTCCATGATTCCCAGCTTAACATGTGAGCAATACGTGACCAGAGGTATCAGTCCTGGCGCTTCCACAACTGATAGCTTGCTATGTATAATGTATATCTCCAGAAGCATTATTCCTCTGGCTCTTGTAGGTTTCATAGCATTAAAACTCAAGTACAACTGGCCCCAGGAATCAAACCTCTGTCTCTCCCACATCCCATGGACTCTAACACAATGTCTAGCAATCACATCCAATCGATATATTACAGTCTGCCTCCACACATACATCCATAAGACTTCATTGTGCCACATGTCAAACATGTTAGGATGACCTGCCCAAAATCCGTGTAATTAACTGTTGCTCACCTTGTAAGGTCAATTTTCATGGTGGGAATTGTAGGGAGACACATGTAGGATGTAGCAGATAACCTTAAAGTGAGTTTTGCAAATGTAGGCTGATGGTTGAAATCCATGGCTTGGAAGTTAAATCTAATGCATCTTTCTAGATTGCTAAGGAGCAATACCAAACAGACCAATAAGAATTTGCATTGCCAGCCTGAGGTTAGGTTCATAAGCAGTAACTAGCTGCCAGGACTACTGCAGCTTCTTCTTGGGCTAAACAAGCTGCTGCTGGACATATGAATTGGTATTGGTGGCAAGCCATTCTGAGATACAGTTAGTAAGAAACCGATTGATGATTCGAATTGCAGGTATTGCAGTCAGCTCAGAGACCGGAATGGATGAATAATCCCATAGATTGTTGCATGGGACAATCACTTGTTAAGGGTTGAATGTTGAACTCTCAAAAAGGTCGGTCAAATCGTATATTGGTTTTTTGAGTGTTTTAGTACACCGCTCAGCTGAATAATCAGCTGTACTCGATCTGGCTGGCGCTGTTTATTTATCATCTGAGAAGGTATGATTATTTTCCAGTTTGAGCATTACAGCTGAATCTTAGGTTGTTGGTGAAGATACATCAGGTATAATGACAGATTGGTAAAGTGTTAGTGTAGGTGGCAGTGGTGATCAGAAAGTGGTACTGCATACACAAGTATCTGCCAGAGATGAGCCTTCTGTGGCTAGAGACATTGTCTTCTATGGCAGGCATCAGTGTCATGTATGGTTCGGATTTAATGTATCCTGTATGACCAGAGTTGACTGTGTTCCAAGTGGTCTGAGATACCGGTTGGCTCTGATACTTGCTGAGTTCATTCAGATCAGTGCTAGCAATAATTCTGGACAGTCACTTCGGGTGTGGGTCTGGGTCATAAGCACACTGGTGCCGGATTTTTTGTCAGGGTAGTCAGTTAACCAGAAATGTCAATTCTGGTACAGTTCGATGGAAATCACCTAATTAGTTGAGTGAGGTGGAAGCGGGTTGTCGAGCGATTCCATCTGAAGATTCATTTAATGCTGTTGTTATTGCTGTTTGATAGTAGTATGTTATCAGAACCATGTGTTTAACATCCACAAATCACTTTTTGCATGTTTTGCAGTTTGCAATATCAACTATTTTGGAATTAAAGTTTTACTTTTTATATTTTGAACTTTTGCCTATAAACTTAGTCTTTAGTTCTATGATGAGCCCAAGTATCTGTGTGATGCCTTGATTACACAATATGGAAGCCCATCAATTGTTGACACTCCATTGGCGCTCCTGTTAATGCTGGGGTAATGTATATTCCATGCACTGATTTGTCTGAAAAGGCCGCCATTAGTTCATATACGAATTATCGCCATAGAGAGATACATTGATTCCCCATCATGCAAGACAACTAATTGTTGATGCTCCATTGACGTTGACTTTCAGGATGGCGCAGGGAGTGTGTGGCTGTGGTTTTTGCCCCAGAAGGTGGCCAATACGTCATTTATAGATATCTACATTCATTCGCCAATTAGATCACCCAAGATGCATAGCTAAAATGCGATGATGATCTGCTGGCTCTCATATTCAGAATGGGGCAGTGACTATCACTCTTTCCCGTTTGCGTATAAGTGCTACCAATTCATTGGTCATGCATAACAGTGGCCAAATCACTTTATCAGCAAAAGGTTTTTCAGCCACAGGGAGCCTCCAGGAGTGGATGAAAGGAGGCGGAGTGTAAACTTAAGAATGTCAATTTTAGGAGAAAATGAGACCCAAGGGGGGCATTCCTGCCGGCGATCAGAGCAACAAGAATCTCTGATAACTGGTACGGGAGCGCCATGGGATTGGTCGTGATACGTTTAGGTACATCTGGGACTGTTGCCCAACAAATGCACGAATCCCAAAGTAACTCTGAGAGAAGCCTGCATTCTGATGGATTATGATTTGATGGACTGCAGGCGATATCTGAGATTCTCCGGATGTACACGAGCAAAATGTTTACCCTCCACACATGATATATAAATTGTTGTTTATTATCAACTTCTAAATCATACTATAGTATGGAGCATCTCATTCAACATTTTATTGTTTGTATCGCTATACTAAACAGAATCACAGAAAATATCAGATGATTCAAAAATGAACACAGGTCAAACCAAAACAATATCTTGAGTAAGCGATTGAATGAAATCAATCGAACATAGTCTCAATGTTATCCACTGAATCTCCCATGTCATCAGGGCTGACAAATCCAAAAATATACAATTTATCAATCATACGAAGCATCTGGAATCATTTCTTGTATTTCTGAATAATTAGGGCCTGCCCAGTGGGTAAAATTGAATCGCAATGTCGTTTTGCTCCATTTGTGAAATCCAAAAGGTTGGAGTGGAGAGATTAGCTCGTGATGAATCATAATGGTGTATAAACAGCAATGTGATGAATTCAGCGAAAGATGTGGTGCACTACCAGAAAAGAGGAAATGCCTGATGTGGAGTGGAGTGTGGGCAAGGGGAGTGCTGATGGTGATGGAGGAGTGCGGAATGAAATTGAGGGGCGCAAATACAGACCAATGACTGCCGCCAGGGTTTGAAGAGTGCCTGGCCAACAGAACAGCCCACCCATACAGAGCAGTACTGAACAGAAAGGAAGGTACATAATCAGAGCTGAAACAGAGGGGCTACTAATTGAGGTGGAGGAAGGAATTGGGAAACGCTGATCCCAATGGAGGACCAGCGACAAATACAGCAGTACCGAGTGCTGAATGAAATATTACAGCGCCAAACAGGATTGAGGAGCCCCAACAGGCATTAGGGACGATCTAGTATTGCTGAGGAGCATGATGGAGGGGGGGGGGGTATGGAGGAGCCCACCTTGTGGAATTGATGAGGGCAGTGGCTTCTGCAGTGATATAATCTATCACTGTGGAAGAGCAAAGTTTACCTTGATATTCATTTTGAGAAAACATAACTGTAATCTACTTTCCAGTGGCATACACAGACAGCATGCTATGAAATGCTGCAGCCAGAGAAGCTAAGGTCTGTGGTGTGAGACATTGGCAGAACTGCAATGTGGTTAGATGTCGCCCCAAGCTATGGGGAGTAAAGCAAAATTGATTGTAGATTGGGTCGATGACTACTGTCCGTGTTGACAATGAGTATATATCATGCTGGTCATTCGTTATATATGCATCGTCAAACATCAGTTCGTTAACCTACATTCGATGTGCTGTCTCTGGTCTTAAATCCAGCTTGCGCTAATTGACGACAGTTCAACAAGCTCCATCTGCCAAACACCCTCGAATTGTACAATTCTTCAGTTTTCGCTATGTATATAATTGGGGTTTATTAACATCATCAGTCCTATCATGGAGCAGAACTCAGAACAAACACTGGCAGCCTCTTGGGTTTGCGAATTGATTTGTACAGACAGACCACCAGGCACCTGACACCCAGGTGGGGTACCTACAGGAGCACCTGCTAATGCCCTCTGAGAATGCTGGGCATCAATGGCGAGTCTCCAAGCATTTTCAACCATTGAATACTTCTCATCGGAAATGATTGGCCTGTGAGTCTGTGTGACTGGGATTGCCTCCATGAACCATTGCACAACCTCAAAAGTTACCTTTTGTTGTTGAGGAACATTGTGATCTCAACCAGCTGTTTGTTGAGGAACATTCTGGCCTTCACCAGCCCTGGAAAGCGGGAGTGCCTGGCCAGGTACAATGTCAGACTCATGTAGTGTGTTGATAGTTCACTTCTGACATTTGAGCAATGGTGGTCTTATGACCCCAGCTGCATATCGCCGATTTGGAAGTAAAGTGTGCGCAATGACACTAGCAGCATCGCTGCATTTCGTTCGCAGCAGAACCCTTGTTTTTCATACCATCTGATCAGTATGCGCAAAGTCTAGCTGTAGGACATCCTCCTGGTGGACTGAATTAGCTTCTTTGATTTCAGATGACAGGGTCGACTATCCTGAGTGCACACTGTCATCATCCATGATCTCCCAATTGGTATCTTCATTATCTTGCTTTATGAGAATTATTGTGCAGACATGCACAATGAGCAACACTATACTGGAAGGCTATGTTGGAAGTTCAATCATTCGATCGGCAATGAAGATTGGCTGTTTGCTCAACTGCACATGCAAGTGCTTGTGCAGAGTGTACTTCTTGATTCTTCTGTAAATCGTATTTTCCCACATGGCTGGCAGTAGGTTGCATGTTGATGAAGTGAAGGTGTGGAATGTACATAGAACTATGTAAGGGTAAATGTAGTATGCAGCATAATAGAAGAAGGGGAAAATAGGGCTACAAAGTAACACTTGGTCAAGGAGCATGCAATTCAAGGCATGCATGGAAAAACTGTTGCTTCGCTGAGGAGGATGCTGGTGGAGCCGTGTCTGGAAAGCATCCAGATGACTTGTTGCTGGTTCATAATTATGTCACTAATGCTAGTTCTGTGTTGTGATATAATCAGCTTCAGGTGAATTGGGTTAGATGGAATGATTATGCCCCCAAATCCCGAATGTTAGCACTTGTATCCAAGTATACTATTGATGCAAGAATTGGAAGTTCGTTTAAGTCAATATTCCTAGAATTGAACCAGACACACTGGAGGATCTGGACATACCAGAAAAACTTGAGACATTAACATGATTCCATCGCTAACTGACTCTCAGGGCAAGACCTACTGAATACCGGGAACTGGGTTGATCATGATTGCCCCTGCATATGACTATGCTGAAGTTAGTTCATTATAACTCTGCTGAACGAATATTCGAGGTGACCGCATGGCACGGAAGCATTGGTGTACTGAGGCTACTTGCAGAACATTGATGCAGAATAGAGTTGGCACTTTGGTGTGTGGCAACAGTTGAAGTTACATGGGGTCAAACTGGGTGGAGTGTGTGGAGTGGATATATATAAATCTCCAAATGCGGTATACCAGTTAAAAGGACACCCTTTTTTCATGATGTTTTGTTGTTTTAAAATTCTGCAACAAAAGTTAGCAGTTCATAAGGCAATATGGTGTTCTGAACATCACTTTCAGCAGTTTGAGTCCGCTGAATTTGCAATTGTTTGCAGTCAGCGTAAGAGAAGATGGAGAAGTTGGGTTTACAACGGACAGATTCAACATAGAGAAACAACGGTAATGGCACGATTACAATTCAGGGGTATTATAATCGATTACTGTCCTTGTCAATGCTCTAATCACTAGCAAATGGGTCATAAATAGTCACTGACATTAAGATGTTGTGCAGAATATGTTGTATACACTGCATCATTTAATCACAAAGTCATTGTGTATCTCAATCCTACTCTGTTGTTTCAGCATAAATATTGTGGTTCATAAGAGTGCCGAAGAATAATAACAATGGGTCATGAGACTTAATCTGACAGCGGATAGACGAATCACAGTATGCAGTTCCGGCCCATTCAGGTGTAGTGGGCATTGAATGACGATGCAGAATTCAATCTATAGTGATAGCTGGGATTACAGGTTCACAATACTACGACAGTTGCTTGTACTGTCAGATGCTGTCTATTCTTAACTCAAGCTTTCGTCATGATTGGTTATTTATATACGTTTGTCATTGGATGTTTGTGGATAGCACATATCGTCAGTTTAGGATTTTTCCCAAACTTCAGGTGCTTAAGATATGTGGTGCACAGAAGCTAGGTGGTCACCGACTGAGCCACAGAGGAGAGACTGTCATTCACATATTATCTCTTTGAGCCCTCAAGATGGAAATGGAATCATATCATCTACATTAAGACTTTGTTTTTTGGTAGCCCTAATATCCACATTAGTCAAAATGCAGTTATGTCTGCATTAGAAGTGTTATGAATATTGGTCCGTTCAAGGATGTGTGGTATCCAGGTAACCGGAAGTTGACAGTCATCTTCAGTGTGGCTGAGCAGAACCTGTCAGTTGAGGTTCACTTTCTCAAGCTACAGCTTGATTAACGAGCCCAAACGACAGAAGCTATTGTTGAATCTTGGATGGATACAGGTTGGAATATACTTCCTAGTCAGAATCCCATTGGGTGTGATTACTTCTTGACCAGGGTTGTACATCTACAGTTGGTGTGTGGTGGACATCTTCCTCTACAGGATGGGTTGGCACGGAGCATGACAGTTATGGCATTTTAGCGGTGGCATTCACATAGAGATTAAGCATAGATTCAGATATTTGCTGGGGCCATGCCGGATGAGCCAGTCTTGCACCGAAAAGTTTAGTATCGGAATGATGATGCTCTGCGTGTGCTGGTAGCCTCAGATTCAATGCATTCACAAAGACAGAAGATATAGTTGGAATGGAATGAAATGAATTATTCTAGGGTAATATAAAGTGGGTATAAACGTTTTGCAGGTGTGTATGAGGTGAAATCATATGTTGGTGATGTGTGGCAGCTGACCAAATTTGGCAATGGAATAGAATATGCTTGCGGTGTGAACTCTGAGACCATTAAACTTGACAGGACAGTGGATCTGAGATGTATGTGAACTTCTTGCATGAGTGACGAAATACTCAGCTGTAATCTTCTGATATGTCTGGAATCTGCCAGTTATGTCTCACTGTACGATACATCAACTCAATTTCACAAAGACTCGCCATCTATCCCTACTTAATTAATGGTATATTGTGCTGAATCTGTCTCAGGAGAGTTGAGGAGTTAATGGTGATTCTCCCATGCAATTGACAGTCAATTACTCAACATTGTAAATCAAGTGAATATTCCATAATCTTTCGTAATTCTAGTGTCCGGAGCACCTGACATTGTCGTGTAACAAATCAATGCAATCCCAGATGGAGGTTCAGGTGCATCTGAAAACCGTAATCCCAGTTGCAAATTTATGTAACACAATGGCACACAGGTAATGTAAGATGCAGATAAGCAGGAACTTCAGCTTCAACAGCGTCTGACAATCAGAAATATATAGCATGGCGGATTTTAACTCAGTCCAATATTATATATGCGTACATGCATTTCATAGCATATTGCAACGTTGAAATCAGGATATATTTCAGTTTACCAGATATCTGTTTTCATTGATTTCATCTCATCTTTACCACTAAAATCAACTATCACACAATGGACGCAAATTCTAACTAAGGCTTCTTGACTTCTCATCAGTGCCTTATTCTGCACACCATTTAACGATTTTGGACCAGTTGGTCAGATTGCGTTCGTTCAATGCTTCAATAGGGTACCTTGATTGCACTGCCCTGATAGGTATAGTTCATCCTCACCATCTGATGGCTCAAAGTCTTCTTGCTCTGTACGCTGCTTGGTATGGTCACTCCACCACATCAGGGTCTACAATCATGTTGACGTTGTGATGTTCGGGCAGCTCATCTGGCTATGCTGGACACTCATATGTGTTTCTTCAGGCAGGTGGTGGAGATCACTTGCTCTGTTATCATAACAACAGAGTCCAGTGTTCTATAGCTGTGTGTGTGGAACACAGATATGTGGCAGTCGGACAACCCATGCAAACGCCTTGCACTGTATATTCAATACCCAGAATTTCAGAGTTCTTACCACAATGTTTGCTGCAGTGAGATCTAGGCTTGTCCCACTCATATTGAGTGTAGTTACGAACACAGAGGGATCTGCAGATTCTGGGATTATGAGCTGCATTTCTGAGCACTCATCATTGCCCATTTATGCGTACATGTTGAAAATATCCAAATTATCCACAAAAAGTTGACATCTACCACTTCAAACAAGGAACATATCCTGTTAGTGGATAAAGTAGCACGGCCTGTTCAGGAGGGTGAACAAAGGGAAAGCCACTTTTAGCAAGTTGAGGTTTCTGCCAGAGCGCCTCATTGGATAATTTGTGTTCATCAGGTTCCGTATACTCCGCGGGTGGATTGCCAAGCATTGGCAGAAATGTGACCCTCAGCTATTGGATAATTGGAAAATCCACCCTAGTGTCGAATGGCCATTCATCGTAACATTGTCCTGTCACGTCATTCTGAATCTCAGTGTCTTCCAATTCGAATGAGAAAGATGAAATCCACCATCTAGGTACCCTCCAAACTGCTAAAGCACCATGTGGAATGTAAATTTCCACAAGTTTCAGATTGGCTTGCTCTTCCTGAGTCCATTCGAGAGCAACTTGGTGTGCATGCTTCTGTGGTATCCCAATAAGTGGTTTGCAATTTGTGAGTTTCAATTCTGACCACCTTCTGATTGTCCAGGTGTTTGAATGTTTATGTACCTGGCGTGCTGCATTCTGTGGAGCGTTATGGTTCTCAGTGTGAATGGCATGCATCCAACCCTTCACAGCGGAATACAGTGCCTTGTTGCTCTACTTTTCTATTACAGTCTCATCATGTCGATCTGCAGATGTACCTGAAATCAGCCACATTGTCTGAAAACACCAGTGATTGAATGAAAGGAATCCACGTATCGCAGCGATTTGAAGTTAGAAACCAATCCTCACATTCATTGCAATTTGCCAAACAACACCATTTTTCATCTTGTACCCATGAGACTCATCAAACATCGAGACCCCCATAAACAGTGTGAGAGTTGGCCATTGCTGAATATTTTTGCTCCAGATGTTAAGCTATGAGATAAAGCAGGTTGGATGTTCCCTCAGTGTTCCGGCTTGTCAATTCTGGTGTTCAGATCTGCCTGGGTTAGATTTGCACTTTACAAGTGCAACATTTCGATGAGTTTGAGATCAGTTCCATATGTCACCTTGTTGATGTCATTCTTGAACATCTCTGCAACTTTGGGCAATGTCACCACCAGGATTGGTTAAAGGGCTGACATAAGTACTGGATGCCCCTGATGTGTAGTTTTCTGAATCTGCATGAAGCAGCAGGGAACTGAATGATGTCTGCGCAACAGATACCACTTCCGTTCTTCACCGATAATCCTGGGAATGTTGTTCTGTGCAATATTCACCCACTCATCAATGGTAATCCCCCACACAATGAATAGCAGTAACCCCATTAGAACTTTCTTAGCATCTAGTCTGGATATCATTGCCACTGCCACTCAGGCAACTGTCTTACGAAGACCCATTTTATCTATGACCAGCACTTCTGGCATAGCAGGACCCCAAACCCACCTAATCGTATTAAACCATATGGAACAAACTGGGTGCGCTAGAAACTTTGTTCTGGGGAGGCCTGGAATTGAATACTTCTGGCCTGCAACACTGTCATCAGTTGATTGGCAAATCAGATGATCATCCAGCAACCTGGCCACCTTGTCAAGATACTCATGTTCAAATTTGTTGTTGACTATATTCAATACAGTATTGAATATTGATCTCACATTATCTGGATCAAGGACCTCCTCGCCATCCACTTGTTCCTGAACCTCACTTGGACCTCAGTCGGTCTTCTGTCTATTGTCAATGATAACTTTCTGTTGCTCCGAGGCTGGTTGCCCTGATGGAATCATACTGTTGTGCTCCTGATATTCAGCATGATGTTAGGTATTGCATTGACAAGCATTTGGACCTAATAAATATGTGGAATATAATCACTTGTATTCACTTAATCAGAACTCATATTAATACTACTAGTAATCTCCTTCCCACTTGCTTCCTCATCCACCACTATTTGATTTTCATCATATCCCTCCAAAGTCTATGTGTGCTGAACAGCAGTGGGGCATACCTAACTGTAACAATACTAGCAGGGATTGTCTTCGTTGGTGTAATTACCTGCTCTACAATATCATTCCCTCCAGCTGCCTTCATTTGTACCAAAATAGTTTCACATCATGTCCCACGTTCAACTTGAAGGCATTAGAGAGGGAACTGTCATATGATATCTCACCAGATAGAGGGTCATTCATCATTTGCCCAGGTTGGTCGATTCCCATATACTCTGCATTCAATTCTTCCTGGGACAAGTTGCATTAGTATATCACAGTCACACAGTGTCATTGTTTTGGGCCACAATTTGATTCGAAGGAATCATGCAGGTTCTTCCAGTTCCTCCAATGTGCATAAGAAACTTGGAGTTGATTGTTCAATATTCGGCCATTTTTGCTGTTTTGCACTCGATGAATTACAACCCTAAAGGTTGTATTTGGCGACTCTGGGAGGGTAACAGTTGCCATTTTGCCTGTGTGCTCTCCCCAAACAGTCACTGGTTGCTTGTTGCGTTGCCTTGCCTTCTATGTCACCTGCCAATTCTTGCTTCAACATATTGTGAAAAATATCTCAACCAAATGTCACTGAACACAATAGGCATAATCAAAATGTTCCACACACAGCCAGTTTTCAAACATCAGCAAAAAATCTGCAACCACTCTCTCCCAACTACATGATTGCTAGGACCTCTCCATTAGCAAAGCCTTAACTGCACACTCCATACCCAATGGCTTTTGCAGCAAGTTACTGACTATAGTAATGGAATTATCACTCTTCTCACTGGATATACTACAAGTTCATTTCAAATGTTAACTGATCGTAATAAATATGAGGAAGGGTGGCAGAATGACAATACCACTCTATTTTTGATGGGCACTCTCCATGTATCACTGTTATTAATTATATCAGAGTTGATGATATTGTTATTGCCTCCACAGCGAAAGACTCCTGCTGGGCTGTACTCTCAACTGGTGGAATTGGTGCACAGTTTTGTGCATTCTGCTCCAGATCGTGGCCGCCATGGGGTTCATGAGTAGCGGTCCAATTTGTGCAGTGATCATTCTTCTCATGATCTGGATAACATCTCTCACTCTTACTGTCTGTATTCGAGGTCATTCAAGAAATCTTTTGGTGCTTCAGTTGCTGCTTCCTGGTATTTGCCTCGAACATTGACAATATGGCTATCACCTCAGCCAGCTGCTCCTATCCAAATCATGCTTCGTGGGTTTTCATCACCATTTCAACCTCTTTCTATATGTCAGTCTAGGTGTAGATCTTGAAGTGAATCAACGGACTGAAAAACCTCTAATTATTTTACATAGGTGTGGCCTGCATTATTTTGATGCTATACTCACTCTTCAATATTGTATGTGTAGAAATCTCCACACTGAGGCTACAGTGGTTTCCACAATTCTAAATCTGACATGCACCATCCAGCATATTATTCCAATACCTCATTTCCACATTTGACATTTTCTCTAGCAAAGCGGAAATATTCAGCATTATCTCTACCATGTAGTTTTCCTTCAGTTTATCCCACAGTGCATTCAGATCTTTCTGAATACCATGCTGCCACTGCAAAGTGCACTTTATTCCAAGTTAAATTGTTAACCAAACCATTCCATTCAGCTTCATCCAAGTATTACCTGCAGTTGTATCTAACATATCCAGTGTTTCCACCGCACTGTTGTCAATGCCAAGAACCTGCTGCTGCTGTTCCAAGAGTATTGGACTTTCCAATCTCCAGATCCTGTAATCTGTACCAAATAACCATGTAATAGAGATTGATACTGAGTGAGCCAAATATGATACATATCTAGTTGAGGTGTACGCCTCTGAACCCAAGTTCATGATACCCTCAATCTGGGTCAAGTCCAAGGTGGGCTCATAACCTGTTCTATTATATATACTATCCTGAATCACTCTATTGACATTAACTTACTGAGTCTCTGTTTTATTGTAATTGAAATGTAGACAAAAACAACACTGCATATGGAACTGACACGCCCTACTCCAAACCAATGCAGAAGAACTCAGTACCCTAATCCATCCATGCAAGTTCAAGTTGTATGACTTAACTTGTAATACTGACTGAGTTAATACACAAAATAATATATGGTCAGAACTGAAAACTGTTATGTTTGATCCAATAATAACTGGTAAAGAGTGTGATTGAACAACAATAGCAAACAGATGTAAGTGAGACTGAGGAGTCTATATGATTAGGTTTAACTCTGTTGAATTCTCAGCTGTCAACCTCAATACTCAGGATGAAACATATTGCATACTATCCTCTACAATCCATTGCTGGCATTATCATATTATGTTTACCAACCGGAATGTATGTGAATTATTGTTAAACAGAAAATATATATGCCAAAGGTGAAAAAACTATATGGTGCAAGAGAGTATGCATTTTAATTGGGTGCGATTATCAAATAGCAGCTGCTAATAGGTTAACTGTATTTCAGATTACCAGTACCCTAATAAAGTTTCCAGGTAAGACTCAATGGATATTAGACAGTATTGGTAGCAATAGTTCCGGACTGTCACTTTGGGCACGGATCTGGTTGGAAACCGTGCCATAGTGACATTAGTGGTCCGGATCATGAATACACCAGAACTGTCACTTAGGGCACTATTCGATGGAAATCTCCCAACACATCTGAAACCCATGGGTTGCCAGGAGGTTGCCCATGGAGTCCATCTGTACACTCCTATAATGCTACTGTTCTTAGTGTATGATAATCGTATCTTATCATATTCCCATATTGAATATCCAGTAATCTCTTCGCATATTTTGCAGTTTGCAATATCGATTATTTTGGATTCCCTGTTTTTCTTGTTATGTTTTGTATTTTTCCCAATAAAGGAAGTCAATAGTTCTAATATAAGCTCAGGTATCTGCGTGGCACATTGATTACCCATAATGCAAAACCAATAATTGTTAACACTTAGTGGATGCTGATTTTGAACATATGGTAATGTAGACATCATTCACTGTGTTGTCTGAAAAGTCAGCCATTACTTCATATGTGAATTATTCTGACAAAGTGACACTTTGATTACCCAAGATGCCTGACCAGAACTCATTGACATTCCATTGACGCTCAATTTGTGGATTGGGTAGGGACGGTGTCACTTTTGTTTTTGCCACTCACAGCAACCAATACCTCACTAATCGATGTTTGCAGCCAATTGCCAAGTAGAGTACCAAAGATACAAAACCCAAGGTGGTTGACACCACATTACTCTCATGTTCCGAATGGGACAGTGACAATGTCACTGTCTCTATTGCCTATAAAGGCTGCCAATATGTTGGTTATGCATAAAAGTGACCAAATCAGTTTTCAATTACCTTACTTACATGACCAAATATCAAGGACGCTCCATTGATGCTCATTTTGATGTTTTGTCCATTCAAATGCTGCCACCATCAAGGCAGGAATTCATAATTATTTAATCTTATTTGTTGCCTTTCTGACTGATTGAGAGTTTGGCCTCCTGCAAAGTTGAGCCTACTATTACTATTGCACTGGTCAGTCTGATTGTAATACAAATTTTACATCTTGCTAAATAATTCATGTTACCTGCTATGCTTGTTTTGATCAGTTACTATTCACATTAGACTGCTCACAAATCTCCCAAAATGTTTCTCCAAATGTCATTCTCGGTCCAACAACACAACGAACCTGGCGGAAATATCTGGATGCTCTGTATCCTACATTGTCTTGTTCTCCTAATAGCTTGACGTTTCCATGGCATTGACTGTCATTACAACGTTCTCAGCCTGTTCCTTCCACACCCGTGTCGGCCAAATCACTAAAGGAACATTTGGAGGGGTAGTTACATCTCAGTGCTCCTGGTGTTTCATATCCTCGATGCAATTGTTTAGCTCAATATTTGATTACATGGTCTGCCTCCCAGTTATCTTCGCTCTCATTTGGATTTTCCGAGTCACCATTCCAGCGAAGCCATCTTCAGTGTCCAAAATGGTTTCAGGTGCAAGGTCCTCATCGCGTGTAGTTGGATAATGGTCAGTTCTGATTATTTCGAGGATATTTAATACTTGAGTTCATCCTGCAGGGAGGTCCTTTGCAGACAAGGCTGGTGGCAAAGGTGATCTTTCCGACAGTTTAAATGCTGCTGCACCAAGATATTGAACGTTTCACTATGATGCGATGATTATGTCTTCAGTATCGGAAGTGTATTCTATGGCAGTCATGTGCGTGCAATAAGCGAGACATTTCTTCAGTGTAGAACGTAGATTGTGGCTGCCCTGTTACATCTCCAAAATGTCATGGACCTTGGCTATTCTGTGCAATTGTCTTTCCAACACCTCTCTTATCCTTCCCCAAGTCATTTTCAGTTTTAGTCTCCTCCAATGCTGGGTCATCACCTGCCAATGTCACAGTATTGGCTCTAGCAAAGTGCTTTTTAATGACTGTTTGATGAACGGTTTCAGCTGGTGTTGTTGACTGCCTCCAGCTCACAACATCTCGCCCTAGGGAAAAACAGACCTCCACGGCAACACCATGTGATAGGATACGGATCATATTGCATGCCGCATCGCAGATATGGGAATACTATGAGTACGTGTCATCTTGTTGATGCCAACTTTCTGTGATATCCGGTATCCAAACTGTACATCTGATCCCCATGCAGCCAGAGTGGTAATGATCCAGATTTGGATCAAGTTTCTTTCAAATCTTCAGTGATTCAAGTGGTGAATCCATTTAGAGCCTTGCAGTGGTCAATCAGAGGACCGCTCAATTAATTTGTACTGGTGTCGGTTCAGGGACAATTATAGTGATTAAGTATTTGTCATCACCACAGGACAAATCATATGGATCAACAGAACAATGATGATAGCCAGATGCCAGTGTGGGGCAGCAGAGAATGCTGCTTGGTATTCTTTCAGGTTGAATGACAGGCAAACATATCTAGTGGGCACAATATCCATTCCCCATATACTGCAGAAATGCCTCTTGGTGTTAGAAAGTATATGAAGATTTGTCCTCAGGATTCATATCCACTCTTTTGTACCACTTCTTATACCATGGAAACATCTGGAGCAGAACAAGGATATGAGTCAACGTGAGAAGTGTACCCGTGATTGGGGTTACTTTAGCATCACATTTGAATAGTATTTGTTGAGCCAAGATAACAGCGAAGTACTAGTCTTCCTTTTGTTCAGCATTCTCGTTACTTACAGATCGCAAAATGCCATCCATATGTTGAAACATGCCATTGGAGACAGTGATAATGTAATTCAGAGTATCGGTATACCTCTATGTCATTCTGAGGGTCCAGTATCGGAGTTGCCGTACACCTTCCCTCATGTACTCTACAATAATCCATTCATTCTGTGTTGTGAATCGTGGCTGGAAATGACTGTGATTTGGATACTTGAGCTACTCAGGGGTGAATTCTTGTAAGCGGTAGTCTCCATCAATTAATGCTAGTGTTATCTTCCACCCTTTGTTCAAATCGAGAATAGGTAGTACTGTGATCTGTAATTTGGCTGTGGGATAGGCAATGCATTCTTTTAGACAACCTGGTTTGAGAGTGATACATAATATAAGTATTTGGTTCTGAAAGAAGGTCAGTTCCAGGACTTTCAAAATTGCTTCAAATACGTACCTTCTGAACTATCTTTGCTAAAGCTGCTCTCATGGCTGACACTTTGTTGATTCTAGCATTGCCCTCTTTTCAAAGTTGTTGACAATTCCCAATGTCTATGCGGTTATTCTCTGCACTTCGATGATTGTGCTCATGGGCTTTCCAAGACTTCATGTGGCCTCAAACACCATGACTGCTTATAAATTGCCCTGCTGCAAGCGGCATAATGTACACCATACATGGTATGTGGTTTCACAGATCAGGCAAAGAAATTCCAGATGCTACAAGGGTTGATGGTCATTCGCGAGTCATCGAGTAGTTTGAAGAAGCATTCTCATCCATTGTTCCAACTGAATGGCTGTCAGTAAGCTCAAAACAATCCAGAACTTCCGTCAACTGTACCGCCAACCTGGCTCCTCTATGTGGACCATTGACCAGGCATTATTAATTAGATGTTGAAATGGGACAACAATAGACTATAATCCTCATTAAAAGCCTGGTTTGATTCTCGAAATGCCCACTATTGGTCCATATAGTCGGCACAGACCTCCATTATGGCTAATGTGTTCTTCGATATCCACCTGTCTAATGCTAAACAACATTAATTTCTTGGCGGCAATCACTTCTTAATTGCATTTGCTGATGGTGAGTGTGCTCTCTGGCAACCGTTTACAAGTGTGCTGGAAGACAGTAGCACCAGCTTGCTGTGGAATGCATTAAATGACCATGGTTGATCTATGTTTGATGTAGTGTTAAATTAAATATGTGCAGAAATAAATGCTAACATGAGATCTTGATTGAATATGTCTTGGAGAAATTGGGCAGTTCGATAGTCTTTAGGTGCCATGGTGCAGCATGTTGTCTGTCAGTTGAGATATTATATATAAATCCTAAATGTTGAATATGAATTTCCTTCGCGAACTTACTGTTCAAATTCCTCGACTTTCTCAGGTTTGAAATATGGCCAATGATGTTTCATTGTCTGTTGAACTACTCAATTCAGTAACATCTGACTCGGTTAATTTGTATAACTTTGGGATGTATGCTTCTGTCAGCATGTGTATTCCCATTGAGCTAATCCCATTTCTAATGGATGACAAAGCACTTGATGATAAATGATACATACGCTGCCGGGGCTGCCAGTCACTTTAAATCTGCAGTGCATATAGAAATGCCATGCAGTCCCATCTCCAGAACTATTCCACACAATAGCACACATTGAGCTTCTATTCATACATGCCCACCAAGTGTCGAAAATGCGTTGTAGAGTAAGGTTGCTCCAGTTGCCAACACAGACACTTTCAAATTTGGAGGATATCATAACCTCCTGCATGAGAGTATTGAAAGGATTTGAATCTAAAATTGCTTTAGGAATATGAATGCTGCAGATTTCAACTTGCAATACTGTCAAACGTAATATCATAGTAAAGTGGACAGCTGTTTCATAAATATTGAATCTAAAGCTACAAGAAAGAAAAATGTACAACCAGTAAGACATTGCCTGCATATTTCGGAAGTTGTATACTAAGACGTGATGAATACACTGACCATTTAAAACTCAATTTGGGAACAATTCAATGCAGGTCATTCCTGTGTCACATACCGACCCCCTGGACAACATGTGAATATTGCATAGAAGCTCAATTTTTGGAGGCGGATGGGATATCATCACATACATTTTTGCCCATGAAGGTCTCCAGTACTTTAATTAGAATTGAATGTGGTTGGACAGCCTGGTGATTATCAAAAATGCAAGACCAAGAATTGTTGACCCTCCATTGATGATCATTGATTCGAGATAGTAGCTATATTGTCCATAGCATTTCGGCTTATAAAAGTAGCCAATATTTTGATTATATATCACAGTGCCCAAGTCTTTTGTTATTATCAACGTTACAAGTTCAAACAGCTTTGATGCTCCATTGCGGCGTATATCTGGGATGTTGCAACCACCATGTTGCATTCGATTTCACCTATAGAGCCAGCCAAGAAGTTTACTTTCGAATGAGTTAACTTTGCAGCCCTTTGATTGCCAAAAGTGTAACACTAAAAATCATTGACACTCCGTTGACACACATCTGAAAGACATACTAATATTCATTGTATGCTCAACAATTGTATGGAAAAATCGGTATTGTTATTATTGACAGTCAATATATTGTTTCTAAGTATAATCATTTCTATCCATCCACTTTGAGGTTGCTCAATATCTAGTACACAACCATACAGGTTATCTGAGCAATGAATGAAGTAGGCCCATCATGTTCCAGCGCTTTCGGCCAGGAATTTGCCACTTGTGGATTCCTGTACTAGTTGTTGCTACATATAGCGAGATTTTGTCACATTTCCTCTCGCATCTTCTTCCCTCTGAGTTCCATGTTCTGCTGTTAGGGGTTTTCTCTTAAACAGTGCGTATGGTTTTTGAATAACTCAAGGGGTACATATCACATAACTTGCCATGTGATATACATAATACTTGCCCTGGGAGGCATCTCAAAACTAGCCAGTCATGATAACCTCTAGTAGGGTGTGAGTAAGACACATCTCAATTGGATATGCAATTATCATTGCTTAGCGGAATCACACAACCTGATACAGCAACACTGACAGATAGACAGATGCTTGCTTCTGCTGATCGTGTTGTTTTCAACCAGATTCATTCGACGATACCAGCAGGGGACATGTCTGATTGGACTGAGGATTACCTCGGCTCATAGACTAGGCAGTTGTTAGCCAAAATGCAATTCTGTGGGACAACAGGCCTAGGCCTTAGGTGACAGTGACAACCTGTATGCTCCCCGGTCAAAGAGAATGGTCTCATGCTAAGTATGTTTTAATTGCGGAACTAATGGCATCAGATATCAATATGAGTCTGGATACAACCCTGTTTATTGCTTTGAGTTAGTATGCATTGCAATGTCAGACTCGATTGATAATGTCAAGCTAGGTGTCATAATCTACATTGCTATAGTATGGGTTAGTTACTGAAAACGTCTTTGCCACAAAGGCCAATAATTGTTTGAGGCATTAATCTGCCGAAAGCACAGTCAGACTATGTTCTGCTAATGTTCCAAATACTGAACCATATGTGTCGCAAGATGTCCAAGTTGAAGTAAAGATGTGATATAGTGTCTGACACGATATTGTGCGATGGATGGTCTGATTCATGTCAGGAGTGTAACATCTCAGAACCACATGCTCGCATGACATGATAACATAAGGGACTCATGGTAATCAATTGCAGGCGCATTCATATAAATACAAGTAGTGGCTGCATTTGAGCGATCAAACAAGAAATGTAAATACAGCCGGAATAGAGAGATGAAGGCTACAGCGGAATACAGATACGCTCCCCTCTTAGTTGGAGACCAGGCTATAAAGTGATTACATTGTTCTGGCAATGAATGAAACAAGCTCTAGTAGCGAACAGTCAGAAATACCTACCAGCAAAAAACCGAACTCAAATATTAGTGCGTGTTTATGATACCTATATCTATTGTTATCCATATACAAATCTATTAGCTTTTTGTAGTGGCAGCCCCACACCTTAGGTACCTGGTTGCAGCACAGTAATCAATACTTGAACTCAGAATATTTTGATGACTTTTTCATTTGGATCTGATAACGACGTCATTGTATATGCTGTCGAAATGATTATATCCTTCTGCCAGGATAATCATTATATTAATCCAATCCAATGTATCTGGTGGTTATCGTCTCTCATTGGAATACAACAAAGTTTAATCATGTACATCGACAACCATTGGTCTTGAGTGGCGATAACGAATGGTACTCCAGAGATACCTTCGCAACCGACTAATCCGCCATGTGGTTCCCAGGAAGCACAAAAGGATGCAAATTCGGCTTCGGACAGTTATAAACTTGATCCATCATGACTTACATAACAAAGAAAATTCGTTACATTCATGGTTCAGGAATTGACTAAGAAGCAAAGAATGGCTTGAATCATATTTCAATAGAGCAACTGGATAAGCATCTGCAGAATAGTATCTAGGGCTGTTCAAAAGTATCAATACTTATACTTGAAGCACCCCAATAGCACCTACCATGTGCAATGCTCAAAATCCCGACCATGTGTACAAGGTGTAAGGGGAGAGTTCTGAAGATGAATCCATGGTAATATGTTGCATGGCAGTTGTCATTCCTCTTGGTTCCCAATGTGCATTGACCACTCTTTCTATCACTCATATCACTTTACAGATATAAATTTTGTCAGTAAATTATGTTTTGAATTCAGCTTTTACTTTCTGATTGAACATTACACAGCATGACAATATCAGGTTCATTGGTTGTCTGTCAACTAAATTGGGAGACTAGAACATCAGTATGGCTCATGCAACTCTGAAACATGTGCAGATGATGTATTCCGCCTCAACATATGGTCCCTGATATTATGAAACAGCTGATACATAAGACAATCGGTACTCAAATTACTTTTCCAAGAGATGCATCATCACAAATAGCAATCTGGCTGTCTTTTCCTCCAGCAATGCAGCAACTGACACCATATCTTGATCTGAATTCTATATTCCTGTTGTAGTTAGCTGGAAACGCTACATGCAATGGTACTAGCTGATGGGTTGCACAGTGTTCACATTCAAAATCTGTGATGAATTGGGCACCTGATCCGGCGCGAGGGACACTCCACATTTGTGAGTGTGTAGTATCGTGGTACCTAGCTCCATGTAACATCTTCTTGGTTGTGAAATCTCTTGTGGCATTGTTCATTCATCCAGGGGTAAAATCAAGAGACAATATATGCTCTCCAAATGTTGTTGGAGCAGATGCAGCTACACCTACCGCCCTTTGCGGATTATTCCTACTGCAACATTCAATTCCGCCCTCCCATGCATCGTATCTTGCTCACAGAAGGAGTTGCCTGTGTCCGTCAATCATGGTTGCGTCAATTCGTCAAGCATCAACTGCGGCTGCCAAACACTTTCAATGCACCGCAGTATGATGTATTCAGGGGTTGCACTAGCTAGAAATATATATACTGAGGCACGGCCCTAGATATTGTTCCTATGTATAGATCGCAATTATTGGATCCTACAGCTCCCATGAATTGGCGATAATAGAAGTCCGAATGGCAGCTACTCTTGGCCAAAGAGAAGTCTTTGGAAATGCTTTGGCTTCGAGTTGCAGCTATCATTGTCTAGCCCGGTGAAGTTGCTTCTTGCTTTGAAGTAACGCATTGATCCTGCTTTGACGAGTACAGCATAACAGATCACTAAGGTAGCCTTTCCTCTGTTGAATAGATTCCTGCTGACAAACTGCTACGGAATCTGATACACAGTTGGCTTGTGCGCAATGAGAGTCAACAGAATCTCTGGGGATATCCCTCGGCATCAGAGATGTCTCTAGTGTATTTCTATTAACAATTACAGCGTGGTTATGTAGATAATTGATGTGCATGATGAATTCTTGCTCAAATCCAATAAGAAATGCTATCCAACAGATGCACTGGGCACCGAAAAGATAATTATTGCCTTGCAAAAGGTTATGGTTTTCTCGAAACCGTATACCATAACATTGGTGTGACATTCAAAGGTAAGCGTCATATAAATATTTCGATGTAATTAGCTCTTGATTATCGTTATCGCTTGAATAGTCTAAAACTAGAACCGCTGATAAAAACTATTTGTGCCATAGGTAAAAAACTAATCGTGGTGATAGTCCGATTAATGCAGAATGTCACCACACACACTGTGCTGCAAAAAGGTACTGTTTGGTACGGAAATTCCTGATGACTTTTGCAAAAATCCACAGAACAATATGGGCCATGTTTTTGAAGGTAATACTCATCCAAAGGTGCGGGGCTGCCGCTACAAAAAGATATTAGATTGTTATAAATATAATAATAGGTACAGGTATCATAAAAATGCAATAATATTTCAGAGTTGTCTTTCGCTGGTAGGTGCTTGTGACTGTTTGCAGCTAGAGCTTATTCTCTTCATTACCGAAACAATGTGATCACTTTATAGTTGCATTCAGGGTTTGTATGGCCGACCATTGATGCTATGCATATATCCCTCATAACAGCAATGTACATTGCGGCTGACATTCATATTCATGCACATGTTGGAAATTGCTACTACTCCCAAGTGTTATTGTGTATATACGAGCATCTGGTTTTGAAGCATTATGCTCCTGATTAGAATCAGGCCATCCATGGTATTATATCATGTCAGACAATGAATCTGATCATTACTCGACCCTGGACATCTTGTGACACATATGGTTCGGTAATTGGTCCATCTGCCAACCCTAGCCATACAGTGCTTTTGCAAATTAATGCCTCACTGCAAGGCCTATTTCGCTTGCATCAGAGATTTAATCCGCAACCAACTGCTATGACCACAATGTAGATTACAGACACCTATGCTTGTCATTAACATTCAAGTCGGATGTTGCATTGCCTAACTGACTCTAACCAAAGAGCATGGTTACTTCTGGTGTCATATCCACAGCCAATGTCTTAATCTCTCAGCCACACCATGCCTAGGCTGCGACTAATCTCTTTTGCCAGAAAGTACCAGGGTTGTTACTATCACTACATAGTGATAGGTCCAAAGTTCCACGCAATTGCATATTGGCTAACATCTGCCTAGTCTGCAAGTCGAGGTAATCCTCAGTTCGTTCAGACATGCTCCCTGCTGGTATCTGGAAATGAATGTGGTTGAAAACAATGCAATCGGCAGAAGTAAAGTTCTTTTGATCTGGCAGTGTTGCTGCATCATTTTAAGTGAATCAGCTAAGCAATCAGATTTGCTTATCCAATCGAGTTGAGTCCCAGAAACGCCCAGCTCAAGGTTCTTGTGACTGGTAAAAGTTTTGAGTTGCTCCCCTGGGTAGGTGTTAGGTATAACAGATGACCTAAGTCATATGAAATATACCCATTGAGTAATTCTAGCTTCATAGACGCTGTTAAGTGAAAACCCTAACACCATTTTGGAGATTCTGGCCTTTTCTCATCCAGGTTTGTCATTGTCACTGAGATTGCCCGGCCTTGTATCTACTTCATTATATTCCTCATCTTCTCCGTTCATTGTGACGGGGGTATTTATGTCCCAATAATCAATACAATATTTATTAGACTAAATACAGCCATCTATCCCATTGTCCTATTCTCCTCGTCTTCCCAGACTCAATCCCTGATTCCTCTATAAATCACAGCTTACCACTCAGCCGCGCAGAACCAATGTCGCTCTTTGGACCATTCTGCATAGGGAAATAGTCCAGTAGGGATGTACCAGTACACTTCGTATCCCACTCCTTCAATAATGGCTTATTAAAAGTGTACTTGGGGGATGTGGGTTAAACCGCGCTCGTTGTAGTATATAATGAGATCGCAAAAAGCAATGAAGACCATGTGGTGTGAGTAGTGAGAATGCGTTCGTCTCTACGACCTCATACGAGGGGTATTCACACAGGTGAATTAGGGAAGTAATTTTGAACTTTGGTACATTGAATTCTTAATAATATCTTAAGGTGTTCTTCACTGGTAACGCCTGATGGTGGATTGCTGCTATACCTTGGTTGTTGTCATTGTTGGGGACGATGTGAGGCTTTTACAATCGGTTCCTCAGGTCAAGCTTGCATTCAGATTCCAGTAATTACACCATGATTGCTGGATAGCATATCTTGAACTCTACTGGTGTGCTTCGTTCGTGGTACCACAAATTCCCTGCTGGGTATCGTGTGTATGCATGGGTGGTTTTCGGACGTTACATTCCCTGTGGGTGATTTTTATGATCATGAGATCAAACGTCCATAACGCCAGCTCATTACCTCTTGTTTGACATCTTCGTTCTCATTTGTTCAGTAGTTGGAACATCTGACAATACAAGTACTGATCAGTGTTTATCGTAATATGTTTTCAATACCTCTTCATTATTAAATGCCTCGCCTTTTAACTTGGCTATTTGGCATTGCATTGGAGGTTTAATCAGCGACCAACCGATACTCTGCCAGTGAAGAGTATGACACGTGCTTCCTAGTATTCGATACAAGTCTGACAATACAATTCAAGTGGTCTGAACTCAATCAGCAGGTTCACTTTGGGCCTCTTATCTTCAGCAGATGTCATTAATCCCACAGATACCGCAAGGGTAGGTCTTGACCTTCTGTGGACTGGTGTGTGTGGCATGTTGTTCTCACCGCTTAGTTTGTGAGCTCGCAGATCCCACTTACACGCATATTACAATATCATCTGCTGTACTTGTAGTTCGGCATAATCACATCTTAGCTATGTGTTGTCCCGCTAAACTGGGTATAGTAGCTGTGGGGAATAGTAATTCGCACGGCTGAAGGTTATTCACTTCCCATTTATGCCAACATAATTGCATGTTGACCGATGAATCTGCTAGTGCAACCACAATCGTTACTAATTGATTGACATTCAGCTCAACTGTAATTCCACTAGGAACCACTTGACTGACAAATATGTTCACGTATTCACAGCTAGGTATTTTGCATATGATCATCCCAATTGATTTGTCAGATGTACCTGCTTTATTCAAACATGTAGGATTACCACTGCTAAATAATAACCCCTAACAACTTTCTCATCGTTGTAACTTACAATATTGCTGAGACAGTAACCCATTGTTGTTAGCAATGGTTCCAAATCCATGGTTAATTGCCGGGTCCGGATTGGAACTGAACTGGAACTGTTACAACTGGTTTTACCCCTTTAAAAAACTGAACCCCACCGAACCCACAGTTTTTTGGCCGCATCCACAATTTTGCAAACTCAGCACTTTGGCACTAATTAATTATTTGAGTTCTAATCGTATCACAATATGATATACATGTACAAGCTGTAGTTTTGCACGCTCTGTCACTTCCTGTTCTCCAATTTGCAATCTGATCAATATTTGTTGAGTCACTGCAAACAAACCACCAATTCTCCGCGTAATTTCAAAGAAACTCAGCCAATATTGATTGGATCGCAAATTGGAGACAACAGGTGAAACAACCTGCAGAATAGCATCTTTTACATTTATATCATATTGTGATATGATCAGAACTCAAATACTTAATTCGAGCCATAGAACTGGGTTCGCAAAATTGAGACTCTACTGAATGCAAAAGACGGCCAAATAACCGCGGTTTCAGGTGCGGTCAGGGTTTGAAACCGCTCATCATCGGCTGGTTCAATTCCTTGCCGGTTGCAGAACTGAACCGTGGCCCCGGTTCCGGTTCTAACCCGGACCATGGCTGGGGAACCCAGAACCGTTGCTAAGACAATCACCCACAGCGTTCAACCTGACCTCACATGATATCTGGGTCTATCTGGCTGTTAATCCTGTGTTTTCAGCATGTTTCGTATCGTCCTGCTCATACTTCATCGCTGTCCCAGCTTCATCAAGTCACTTCCTTACCACTGCGGTTTCTCTATCCACCTAATCTTCAATTCAATTCACTTTCTCCTCTTTGTTTATAAAGTGCATTTCAAGTCTCATCTCTGCTGCAAGTTACTTTTCAGATAGTAAGCTGAACAATGCTCCTAGGGCTCGAACTATTTCAAGTGCCAAGCCACTGTAATGATCATTGATGAGATGATTTCATTGTGTTGATCACTTTGTTGATATGCTATATTTACACACGGGAAGTGGCAACAACATGTTGTTCAGATCATTGACCGTTGTAATTTGTATTCACTGTGTTGTTCAGATCATTGACCGTTGTAATTTGTATTCACTGTGTTGTTCAGATCATTGACCGTTGTAATTTGTATTCACTGTGTTGTT
>Ga0307514_10000400_pt1 | contig 97624 bp, 92 predicted proteins | sample 16_EM_MG_FD_203088 | JGI IMG/M metagenome (GOLD analysis project Ga0307514, IMG submission 203088) | Populus trichocarpa ectomycorrhiza microbial communities from riparian zone in the Pacific Northwest, United States - 16_EM | ecosystem: Host-associated > Plants > Roots > Unclassified | place... | reverse complement strand
CGCACCAAAAACAGACATGCCGCTCGAGATGATGTAGGTCGCTATACTCTGGACAATCTGCAAGCCATGCTGCTAAAACCGGTTTGCAACGCCTGAAGTTGCCATCTGCACAGAGAACGTTGTAATAACCGCTCCCAGCGCTGGGAGTTTGTTTGAAGGTGAGTGGCTGGAGTAGCCGCCAGAGTACTTCATTCAGCACCTCTTGGTTTGTTTGCCGCTGCTCATCCAGCCGCTTCTGAGGAATATTGCGGTTCTTAATTGGAATCGGTAGGAGAGCGACCATTACGACGCTGTGCGCTGACGGCGTCTGGCGGATCTTCGAAGATAGATTGCCAATTGTCATCTATACAGGCCACTCTTTCTTGTCGCCAGCAAAATTCGAGAGATGCGTTCCGTCGGACATGAAGATCAAGGGAACCAGTGTATCCCCCACTCTGAGCGTTGACTAAACATCGATTAGCACGTTATTATCCTCGAGTATCTCTCCTTACCTGTGTCTCCCACCACCAGTCCGCAGTGTGCATTTCGGTATAGAGGCGTTTCGGGGGCGTATCGCTGTTAAAGCAACGCTGAGGGGAGAAAATGAGATGCTCGGCGTAGGCTGGCTGCCGCATCAACCATCTCATGCTTTTGATGATGTCTCGACTCCAGTATTTGATAGGGCGTTGGTGATTGTCATTCCATCTCATATCCTCGAGAGTGTGTAGTTCCCACTCCCCGAGAGCCTGATCATCTGGCATGCTAGCCACGAGCTTCTGGACGCCATCCCCGTTTTTGAAGCTTGGGAAATGCAGAGCGGTGTTTTCTTCCTTCAGCACGTTGTCATAGTACGTCTTCATGCCCTTCTTCTTGATCCCACACTGGATATATTTGTACTCTTCACGCGTCGCAAACGGATAGTAGGGATTGTTTTGTAGGTTCGTCTCAAGGCAACCGTGAGCATCGCTTTCCCATAGCTCAGCAATGTAATCGCTCAGCGGAGCGCCGGCGCCGGGGTATGTTTCCGTCTGCGGCAGAGGAGGTGGTGATGGTTGAGACTCCGAGTCGGCGATGTTTTCAACGTGTTGGAGGTAGGGGAACGCGTCCAAGTCTTCGACTGAATCTTTGTTAGCGTTGAATTCACGACGCTGAGCGGGTTCAACGCGTCAGGGCGCGCTGCGAATAGTCAGATTCTTCTGGCGTGTAACTTGAACGTGTTCAGGATGGTGTAATTTGATATGTTTAAGTCGCCAGAGGTCCGAGGTGAACTTCTTTCGGCATGAAAATTCTGGGCAACGTAAAGGGGTCTTCTCTGGCAATGTCGACGACACGGGAGGAGTCGAGTATACACCGTAGAAAGGGACGAAAGTTGGTGCTGGGCCTGAGCAGCCTCGTGTGTAAGCACACGATACTTTCAGCCTCAACACCATCACAAGGAGGTTCGTTACACGGCAGGAGTTGCAAACAGGGTGCATGCCCGATGTCCCATAATACTATGAATAAACTAAAACCAATAAAAATAAAACCAGTACAAAACCCATAAATAAAATAAACCTTGAGCGATCCAAAAACCTCGCGACGCGTGTAATAATCAATGCCTGAGATAAATAGATTAGAACAAAGGAAATGAACAAGACAAGAACCCGACCATAACCCGAACGCAACAACCATCGCCTCCTCTGCAACGTGAGCACTGGTTAACTCCTCGCCTACCGAGCCATCCGGGCGCACCTCAGGGAGAGGGACATCGGGGAGAGGGACATCAGGGAGAGGGACATCAGGGAGAGGGACATCTGCGAGAGGAACATCGGGGAGAGGGACATCGGAGAGACTGTCGCCACCTGCCAATTCGATAAGCAGCTGCTGATTCAAATCCACATCCGAGGTGTTTCCGGCTGCCTCAGCTTCTCGCAAAGTTGGCACCGCCGGGCGAGGTTTTTGCGGCGTCACAAGCCCCAAATGCTCCAGCCCACTGAGGGGATGAGTCTCCGGAGTTCGTGGTCGTGGGCGAGGCTCTGGGGTTTGTGGCCGTGGGGCAGGCGACGGAGGTTGTGGCCGTGGCTCGCGCATCTCCTGGCCTTGCTCAGGTAGCACGATTGGCTGATCGTCTACCATGGTATCTACATCGTCAGCCTATGTATTTACCATCTCTCCCTGGCCAATCATCCGAGGTTCTTTGCCATCATCCTCATCCTCCTCCTCCTCATCTTCCTCCAGTTCATCTTCCTCCACTTGATCGTCACCGACCCTTTCCATATCCACATCGCCGTCTAAATCAACGCCGTCCGGCGCGTCCACATCATTCTCCATGCGCATATCCACATCAGGATTAGGTTCTGAGTCAAATTCCCTGTCTGACTCCTCGGTAGAGTCGGTATCATCATCTGAGGAAATTGACACGGCGGGCGATGCTGCCGGCTCCAAATATACCCGCTGTGGTTAGCCCTCCGTGTCCGAGTCTGCCTCATACATTTCCTTCTGAAACTGCAAAGCAACGGCACGAGAGATATTATCTCCTCCTGGGGTTTGTTTAACAATACCTTTCCCTTTACCGTTTCCCATCCCCTTCCCTTCCTCCGTTGCCTTCCCCTTCCCTTTCCCTTTCCCTTTCCCGTTCCCATCCTTTGTACCCTTCCCTTTCCCGGTTCCTTTCTCACCGCCCTGCGTGTCCTCCTCACCCTCGCTGTCGTCATTGTCATTGCCATCGCCAGGATGGCTCATTCCACCGCTTGGCCCTCCGGGATCCGCCCAGTTCTCATCATCATCATCCTCGTCGATTATCTCATCCCAATTCAGTGGTCTAACGGCCAGGAAGTCGCCTGGCTTGTACTGCCGGCAGCTTGGTGGCTCAATGTTTGCCCTGAGATCATCGCTACCGTACCAAGAGAAACGCTCGCCGGTGCGTTTCACCTTTCCCGAGCTGGTTGTCTGCGGATTGGAGCGATCGACTTGATCCCCAAAGGCACGGGGGTTGTCCCACCTCCAATTGTTCATTTGGTCACGGGTTTTGTCAAACATTTGCCCGATATATGAGCGGAAGGCTGCCCACCACTCCCGGAAAGGTGAACTCCTGCTCCTGCGGTGCGGCCACATCAGCTGGAATTGTGAAAAGTGGCGAGTCGTGACTGGATCAAGAAAGATTATATCATAAAAGAAGTCCCATGCGCTCTCATCTTTGACGCCGCAAACATTGTATATCCGTATTAGTCCACGGATGTGTTCCGAGATGAATCCCTTGATACGGTCCCAATCCAACGACAGGCGTCGATTTATAACCGATGTCGGCATTTTTGCCTTAACAGTTGCCTTCCCCTTTCCTTTGCGGCTGCCCTTTGGTGCCATCGCTGCTAGTTGAAAATGAATCTACACCGGACGCGTTCGCATTATGATACAGTTGAATGTAGAGGAAGGACGCCCAGAGGGAACGTACAAAGGTGTGAAGGTTATCGGGTGTGTTTTGTAACGAGAGGCGTTGTTTTGTGCAAGTCACGTGTTGTCGAGAGAGTTCAGGATCCTGGCGGTGTGTTATATACGGAAGGAAAACAAAATGGAGGTGAAGGCGGGAAGATGGGATATATATACTCGAGTTCCTGCGATTTCTTGGTTCAACTTGTGTTGTTGGTTAACGAACACAAAACGGCGCAGCCTTCATCTCGCAGAAAAACCAGGCACTTCATGAATGAGGAGCCTCGAAATGAGATTTAGTACTCGCGGAGACGACAGTATACGACGCCGGGCGTTGCTTTCGCATCTCGTACCACTTTTACCTGTCAGACCTTGTCCATCTCGGAGCAAACTGAGTAGTTCTCTGGTTGTCCCAACTGTTCCACCATCCAACACGGCTACCAACGCCTAGCAGTGGAAAAAGCACACGCAACTGATGTCATAGGATAGAGAATACATCATTGTTCCATTTGCGATGCTTTTAGCTCTGCTAAAGGGGGATTTCCACCGGGAAGCTGAAGATATACACAATCGATGGTTCGATGTATTGTGCCAAGAACGAGTGCCATACGATGATAATTGCGCCAAGAAGGCATCAACACCCTTCAAGCGGGGCAAATAGACCTTCAGACGTTGCTGTAACAGTGAATTTCAATGCTGAGTTTGATCTGATGCCAGTTAACCCCATAATTGAATGCTTTTCAAGGGATCTCGTTCCTGAGTAATGTCAGGTTTAGAGGCTAGCGCGGTCACCACTGCGCCTCCCTTTTTTGTTGAATCCCTCCATGGTCGCTCAAATAGGAGTCAACCTCGCCTGCCGTTGCATATGCATGTTGAGGACATTATTCCTACCTTCTTAACATCGAACATCTATATCGGACTATGCCTTCCCGAAGCCCGCACCCTGACACGACTCCGGTCGTACGAAATGTTCGAAGTCTTGCTCATCGTCACAATCAATAAAAGCGTGGGCCGTCAGGGAATTCTCAACTTCCGCCTGCTAAGAGACGTGTTTCCGTGCCTGCTGGCGAGAGGGATACCTCTCAAGGAGGGAGTTCCGTACCCTCTACAATCCAAGGTCAGAACTCCACCCCCTTATCTTCGCTGAACAATTCTCGCGTTGCAGATATCACTCAGTGCGTGGCTTCCACCCCGTCCGCTACACTGCGAAGGTCAATAAATACTCCAACCGCCACGCCGGTTACAAGCAGTCGTAGCACACCAGCACCCGGAGGAACCTTACAGACAGACTCAACGCGTTGCGTTGTATCCAGCCCTGCATCTGGCATTGCTAGCACTCCCACTCCTCTCAGCGGTCTTGAAAACCAGCCTACCCCCATCCCTAATCCAGAAGCCCGCGCGATCATTACAAATCCACTGAGAACGCGTGCTACAGAACGGAATCAGAGACAGAGGCAGTGGCAATTGCAACTGCAGGCGGTGTCTACACCTCGATCAATAGTCTCCGGCAGTCGCAGCATCCATTGATTTGGTCACTCAGACATGACGCGTCTTGTATTTGCAACGGGCAGACTCCTGGAGCTCTACATGTGGAACAGACGGCCGTTTATGAGTGCAAGCGACTTGGAGACGGTAAGTTATGCAACGCGACGCGTTGCGAAAGCATTAGCTGAAGCCCCACACTGGCAGATAATAGAGACGTACTGGAACACCACAATGCAGCAAAACAACATTGGGTCCATAGCATTCGAGGCACGCACAAAGGAGATCTTGAAAGAGGTATGCTGAATCAACGGCCCACGTTGGATATTACACGCTCAAACCGGTACCAGGTTCGAGCACAAGTCGATAAGGTTAAATCCCATTTTATTCCAGCAGCAAGGGACAACATAGCAGAGCTTTATGGTCTCCACCGGTTGGAATCCGCCGCAGAGCGTTTGGAATTCATTGATTCCCTTCTGGCAGACAATAAGTATCTTTTTCCTATCGCAGAGCGTGTGGAAGGTGGTGTACGCGGTCCAAATGCAACGCAGAGAGAGTCGAAAGCTGCTAACGAATGGCCAGTGTCAACTTTACTTCCTGGCGGAAGCAATCCCGCGGTCTATCTACATCAAATTTTATCATCGGGCGAATAACTGCGGTAAGTATGCTGATGGATTTTACAATTCAATGATGGACGACAAGGACGGTCATATACCCTCGCCACTGATCATGTTTACATGCACCGCGTTGCGCCATGCTCTCCTGGAGTGGCAAAAGAACAAAGGTGTTCATCCGAAAGCTTTCAAGTCAAAGCTGAAAGCGGACAGACCTGATCGCTCGAACTACTTCAACTGCAAGAATGACGGTGGTAAGATCGTATCCTGCTGCGCTGTAACGGGTCGCAAATTGTTAACCTTGCCTGGCGTTGCAGACACGTATACATTCTTGATGAATACCTGCAACACACTACCGGAGAGCTACCAGCAGAGGGTGTATAACAACACTCTTGCCACAGTCAAGCGTCACATCCAACAGGCGGAGAACCCAACGCCTGCCGTGGTGATCAGCGTGAAAGCAGCACGTGTTGACAATGCTATTCTTCTTGACTATTTGACCTCCAAAGTGGCGATTGAGGAACCTCAGATCGGAAGCACTGACCCAAACATCCCGATGGACAACAATTGCACGGATGACGAACTGCATTTCGGGATGCCAGGGGGTAGCGGGGATTTCGAAGATGACGGTGACGAAAGCAATGCCATCCCCACCGCCAGCCGGTGACGACGGCCCGCGACTGAACTCGAAAGGTTTGACCTGGGAACCAGTGATGTCGACGGGTATGAGGGCGAGGATGGCGACGATGCGGATGAGGAGGAAGAAGCATCGCAAGCCAATGATGGATCATCGCAGCATGTGGAGGACTGAGGGCATAGTACTAGAGCGTGTGAAGATTGGACAGTATATTTCAGACTTGTAAAATATGATAATGGCGAAGCAAATGCAACGGCAAGCGATGTATCCGAAGCGAACACTGTATTGCAATAAATGACAATATCTCAAAGCTAAACATAAATGAAAGTGCGGAATGTGGCTATCGGCCGAAGAAAGGCATAAACATCGTCAGGCGTTGTGTAAACGGCTACTGCATAACTACAACCCTTGCGAAGAGTGTAACATACATGTCGTTCTGGTGGTGCATATACGTCACCACATTCCGGACGCAAAGTAAAGGAAGCCTATAAGAGGCATGGTATAATAGCCGCCGCGAGGGAGGTATGCAACGCGACCCGTCGCTTCGGTGACGGGTCGCACCTGATTCTCCGTCAGAGGGTACGAGGTTCCGCCAGAGCCATCAGAGCTGTCCGGAACACCCGGGTGTTTCCGACGGAAACTAGGGTTGTTGCTGATGATGCACTAATGGGATTGATCATGTGGCCAGCGAAGGAGGTAATGTGGAGTCTCTGATTGTTAAGGGAGACACCGATGGGAGTGATGACTGTCTTGCTGCCACAAGCAGTCTTCCGCCAATGCATTGATGTAAATAGTCACTAGCTGGTACTACAAATCATGCCGCTATGACATGGTCAATAGTTGTAAGTACTCAACCCAACAGGCTTCAACGCTCTGACATGGTGAGTTAATTCATTATCAGCGTGAGTACTTCAATAATGACTTGGTTTGCTCCAAGTGAAATGCAGACGATATTCAGACCATCAGTCGGCTGACTAACCTTACAATTGTGCAAGTAAAGGTCAGAATCAGGAAGTACTGAATGGCAGTTCAGGTATTGAAGTAGTTACTTCCCTTCGCAATGCATGACCAACCAGCAGAAGCAGTACAAGAGCTGTCCACGTCTGCTGAAGAAGATTGCAGCAACTGCAGGGATTTCCAAGAAGGTAGATAAACTAAGGGAAGCTTTGCAGGAATGCATCTCAGCCGGCGAGCAACCTGGAGATATTATCATTGATGATGATTTTCGATATCTGGGATAGACTGTGGTTTGATTGTTTATATCTTCACGAATGGTAGCAACTCAGCCGTGTTAGGATCAGGTATTGGCATTGCCTGTTACAAAGTGAAATATGTGAATATCTATACCTATTGCTTTATCTACTTCTGGTCATCCGGTAGCCATCTGCTTACCAGCGTTGATGTTGATAACTTTAAAACAAATCTAAGAGCCTGTCTACTGTAAGTAACTGGGTGACATCAGCAAAAAACATTTCCGTCCAGGCGGAATGCCAGCGTCGCAGTGGACCTCCTCCGTCAGAGCGGTCAGAGACACCCCGGTGGCGAATTACTCCTCCCCCGGCATCAATACCACGCGTCGTGTTGTATATCGCCCTCTGATCGCCATTTTGGTAAACGCTTGCATCGGGATTGCAATGCAATGGGTGACGCTGCGAACATGACTCCTCACATTCCTTCTACATCAAGCTCGAGGAGCGTAGGAAGAATGTGGGAATATATGATAATACCAGGTCGTAAGGATCCACGAAATCTCGGAAAGAGCAAGTGAGACCAAAAGTTGGGAAACATAGAGTGTGTATTTTGGTTATATGACAAGATAAGATGATAATGAAATGCTTTCTATCTATCTACCCCTCTCCCGAACATATACTCCGCGTCGCTCATTCCATATCCGTTACCCCTGTATCTCCGTACACCTACCGTCTCTGCTTAACGATAAACTTGGAGGCCATGATCGAGCGAGTTTGGAGATGCACTTGGAGGCCAAGATGGAGTGAACTGAGAGATACACTTGGAGGCCGTGATCGATTGAGTTTGGAGATGAACTGGGAGGCCGAGGTCGAGCGAACTCAGAGATGCACTTTGAGGCCGTGATCGAGCGAGTTTGGAGATGCAATTGGAGACCGAGATTGAGTGAACGCAGACATACACTCCGAGGGCGCGACCGAGTGAGTGTGGAGATGCACTTGCAGGCCGAGGTCGAGTGACCTGAGAGAGGCACCTTGAGGCCGTGATCGAGCGAGTTTGGAGATGAAATTGGAGACCGAGATTGAGTGAACTGAGAGATGCACTTGGAGGCCGTGATCGATCGAGTTTGGAGATGCACTGGGTGGCCGAATTCGAGTGGACTCAGAGATGCACTTTGAGGCAGTGATCGAGTGAGTTTGGAGATACAATTGGAGACCGAGATTGAGTCAACTCAGAGATACACTCCGAGGCCATGATCGAGCGAGTTTGGAGATGCACTTGGAGGGCGAGATGGAGTGAACTGAGAGATAAACTTGGAGGCCGTGATCGAGCGAGTTTGGAGATGCACTTGCAGGCTATGATCGAGCGAGATTGGAGGAGTACTTGGAGGCGGTCGATTTAGATGGTGGCGCGACGGCAGCTGACACTCTATTTATCTTAGGTGTATGCTGTACTTGGTGTTAACTCATGATTATGGCATGGAGAGATAGAGAGGGATGACTTAACTTCGTGTTCTTAGGTGATGGTAGAGTTGAGCACAAGAAAGAGAGAGATCAGAGGAGATGGGATAAATCATCATGAGAAACTGGTACTTAAGAGAATTTGGTGTGAGAGTCAATTGACCATCCCCAATACGGCAGGTTTGAGTCCCGATTCGGAGGATAATCACACCAATACAAGGTCTGCTAAACCCAATCAGGCAAGTCGTACACCAGATTTCTCATAGGCGCTCGTATCCACCATATTATTCTCATCTTCATCCCCCATCTCTCTCTCTCTTGTCCAGAACTCTACCATCATCGCAAGAACACAAAGTTATGTCATCTCTCTCTATCTCTCCATGCCATGATCATGAGTTGACACCGAGTACAGCATACACCGAGTACAGCATACACCGAGTACAGCATACACCGAGTACAGCATACACTGAGTACAGCATACACCTAAGATTGTCTGTCGTCCCTTCATTCTCACAATTTCGAGTTGACCCTTGAATGTAGATTCAGCTTCCGGCGTACCTCCCTACCGATCCACCGCCACCAGCCAGTTCTCCATAAGAGCTTCAAAGGTAAAGTCACCTCTTCACATTCCCACGGTTTCGACATAACTAACCGATGCATAGAGTCTCAGCACCTGGCGCGCCTCCCACTAATCGCCTCCAGATCGACCACCTCCAAGTACTCCTCCAATCTCGCTCGATCACGGCCTCCCAGTGCATCTGCAAACTCGATCGATCTTGGCCTCCAAGTGCAGCTCTCAGTTCACTCGATCTCTGACTCCAAGTGCATCACCAAACTTGCTCGATCACGGCCTCCAGGTGCAGCTGTCAGTTCACTTGATCTCGGCCACCAAGTGCAGCTCCCAGTTCACTCAATCTCAGCCTCCAAGTGCATCTCCAAACTCGATCGATTACGGCCTCCAAGTGCAGCTCTCAGTTCACTCGATCTCGGACTTCAAGTGCATCTCCAAACTCGCTCGAGCACGGCCTCCAAGTGCAGCTCTCAGTTCACTCGATCTCGGCCTCCAAGTGCATCTCCAAACTCGCTCGATCACGGCCTCGGAGTGTATCTATAAGTTCACTCAATCTCGGTCTCCAATTGCATCTCCAAACTCGCTCGATCACGGCCTCAAAGTTCATCTCTAAGTTCACTGGACCTCGGCCTCCAAGTGCATCTCCAATCTCACTCTGTCACAACCTCCCAGTGCATCTCCAAACTCGCTCAATCACGGCCTCGGAGTGTATCTCTGAGTTGTAGATTGGTAGCTACATAGATACATAGATACATAGATGAGAATACAACATGAATACATGAGTTTTAAAAATCGTTGCAAGATTAGTAGTAGCTATGAGTTCCAAATGCACCAGCAGCATTCCCAAAGAAGATGTTGTTTTTCCCAGAATGCTCTACTGTGGTTCGAGGTGCTCCCAGACGCTCCCAGGTTTGCCGCCGGCGCTCCCAGGTGCTCTGCTATGCAACGCGACCTGTCGCCTGGGCGACTGGAAGCGTCTAATTCTCCGTCAGATGGTACGACATTCCGTCAGAGCCGTCAGAGCCTTCCAGAACACCCAGGTGTTTCAGACGGAAACTAGGGTTGTTGCTGATGGACCCTGTAAACGTGGTTGGCAGGAGACTGGCGGAGGATTAAACAGAGTTCTGCAGCTGCGCCAGCAAGGTAGAAGCGCTTGTAAACGAGCCCTGTACCAAGGCAAATATGAAAAAAGGCAAAGGCAAAAGGTGAAAGGTGGTAGGAAGGTGAGCAAAGATGATAGCAATACCAGTGGTAAGTATAGTTACGAAAATGGTGATGATAATGATAATAGCAATGCAGATGTGGATAGCGATGGCGATAAGGTCGTACAGCCAAAAAAACCCAACAAAGACGCAGGTACAGAAGTGGAAAAGGAAGGGGGAGAAGGAGGGGGGAATTTGGGTATAGTGTTGTAGAGACGACGAAAAACATCATGTGCAAAATGGTATTATTGCGTACTGACAGGTGGTGTTAGCAATGGGTCTGCACCATCATGGCGTGTCCGGGTCCTGGTCGGAACCGAACCGGAGACAGAGTGGAGGACCGGGTCATCAATAATCCCTAACTGTCGATTCCGGTCCTGTTTATTCGACATCCATCTACCCCTCTGAATTTGGTGGGTTTTCAGCAGGTTGTACAGCTGGTCCATCTGTAAATACCTATAACATGCATGCCTTTGCTATTTGTTTATAGTACTCAATCAAAATCGATTATTCAACATCCAGAAATCACATTTTGCATGTTTTGCATGTTGCGAGATGTCGAATATGTTAATTCATGTTTTTCTTTGAATGATTTTTACATTTGACTGTGGAGGAGGTCAATAGTTGCATTATAAGCTCATTCATCCATGCGACACAGTCATTACCCGATCTGCATCACCAGCAATTGATGTCCCTCAGTTGATGCTGGGGTGACAGATAGTATATGAATTGCGCTGTGAGTGTGTTACATTATCTTTGGGGCATACGGGGTGGCAATACGTTGGTTATGGATCGCTGTGTGCAAATCACTTGCCAATTACCTTATATGCAAGTCCGCAACTTGTGGACACTCCATTGATGCTTGAGGAGTTGTGGCATTGACACAGACCATATGGCCTATAAATGCTGCCAATACTTCGATTATGGGTAAATGCCATAGCACAGCACTTGCATTATACAAGATGCAACAAATAAAATCGTTGACGCTTTGTTGATGCTCATTTTCAGACTGGGGCTGGAACCATGTCGCAATCGATTTGGCGCATAATGGCTGCTAATATGGTAATTCTGAGTATATGCCATAGCAGAGCCCGTGAATTATACAAGATGCAACACCCAAAATCATTGACACTCTGTTGACACTCTGTTGACGCTGTGTTGATGCTCTGTTGATGCGCTGGTAACACTCTGTTGACGCTCTGTTGACTCTCTGTTGACGTGCTGTTGACGCTGTGTTGACACTCTGTTGATGCTCTATTGACATTCCGTTGAGACTCTGTTGACGCCCACTTTCAGACTGGGGCTGTGACCATGTCATGATCTCTTTTGCTGATCACGGCTGCCAATATGTTGATTTTGGGTACATACCATAGCTGAGCCCTTGAATTACACAAGATGCAACACCCAAAATTGTTGACACTCTGTTGACGCGGTGTTGATGCGCTGTTGATGCTGTGTTGATGCTCTGTCGATGCTCTGTTGGCGCTCACTTTAAGGGGTAGCAGTAGTGACAAACACAATATTGCCTGAAAGGCTGCCAATACTTCGAATATGGGTACATGCCGTAGCACACCCCTTGGATTGTACAAGATGCAATACACAAAATCGTTGACGCTCTGTTGACACTCAGTTTCAGACTGCTGCTGGTACTATGTCGCGATCTCATTTGTGTATATCAGCTGCGAATACCTTGATTGTGAGGATATGCCATAGCAGAGTCATTGAATTACACAAGATGCAACACTTAATACTGTTGACACTCTGTTTACACTCTGTTGACATTGTGTTGATGCTCGGTTGATGCTCTGTTGATGCTGTGTTGACGCTCATTTTGAGGTGTAGCAGTATCGACACACACGATATTGCCTATAAAATCTGCCAATACTTCGATTATAGGTAAATGCCATAGCACATCCCTTGGATTATACATGATGCAACACACAAAACTGTTGATGCTCTGTTGACTCTCATTCTCAGACTGGGGCTGTGACCATGTCGCGATCTCTTTTGCTCATCACTAGTGTTATCAACAGGTCGGGGTAACCCGCCAGAGCTCCGGATTTTGACCTGCGGTTCGGTTCGGTTCGGTTCCAGAACCGGCCAAAAACCCAAACCACTTTTGCCTAGGCGGGTTGCTACCTGGCCCGGACATAGAACCGCGGGTATTTGACCGGGTTGGAACCGAACTGCGGTTCCAAATATACGGTTCCTACAGCTTTGGCTCCAATTAAGTATATGAGTTCTAATCGTATCATGACATGATCGGTACGTAAATTGTGCAGTTTTAGCTCCTGTTTGACCTCCCGCATTCAGATTTGCGATCGGACTGATATTCGTTGAGTGGCTGTGGAATACAGGCGATTTTTAAGCGAATTTCGCGCGTTTTCTATAGCGCCTCCACGCTTATTGGTCCTATCGCAAATCTGAATGCAGGAGGTGAAAGAGGGGCTAAAACTGGACAATTTACGTACTGATCATGTCATGATACGATCAGAACTCAAATACTTAATTGGAGGGAAAATTGTGGACTTGAAATGCCGGGTTTTTGGTGGTAAAACCGCCCCATTTCCTACGGTCCGGGTTTTTCGTGTGGTAAGACCCATTGCAACCGTCCGGTTTCGGGTGGAACCAAACCCTGAACCGACCCGGGAATTTGGACCCCTTGCTAACACTACTCATCACGGCTGCCAATAGGTTGATTATGGGTATATGCCGTGGCTAGTGTAAGCAACGAGTCCAAATTCCCGGGTCGGTTCCGGGTAAGGTTCCGCCTGAACCTGGACCATGGCAACAGGTCTTACCACACGAAAACCCCGTACCATTAGACATGGGCCGGTTTTACCACCAAATACCAGGCATCTCAAGTCCACAATTTTGGCTCCAATTAAGTATTTGAGTTCTGATTGTATCATGACATGATCAGTATGTATATTGTGCAGTTTTAGCCGCTCTTTCACCTCCCGTTGTCGGATTTGCGATGGGACCAATACTTGTTGCGTCGCTATCGAAAACCCGCCAATTTTGCGTAAAATATCGCGTTAATTCACAGCGATTCTACAAATATTGGTCTAATCGCAAACCTGACAGCGGGACGTGAATGCGCGGCTAAAACTGCACAATCTGTGTACTGATTGTGTCGTAATACGATCAGAACTCAAATACTTAATTGGAGTGAAATTTGCAGGAAAAGTAAAATGGAACCGCGATCAGGGTACAACCCGGCCAAAAAACCGCTGGTTTATGTCTGGGCTGGGTAACGCCCCCGCCAAGACAAGGAGGTTCAAGTTTTTGGCCGGGTCTGGAACCGAACCGAACCGAACCGCCAGTCATAACCCGGACCGCAGACGGGTTACTCAGACCCGTTGCTAACACCACCCTTAGCAGAGCCCTTGAATTACACAAGATGCAACATCGAAAATCATTGACACTCTATTGACACTCTGTTGACACTCTGTTAACACTCTCTTGATGCTCTGTTGATGCTCTGTTGACGATGTGTTGACGCTGTGTTGACACTCATTGGGAGGTCTAGCAGTATTGACACACACGATGTCGCCTATAAAGGCTGCCAATAGTTCGATTATAGATCAATGCCGTAGCACAGTCCATGGATAATACAAGATGCAACACACAAAATCGTTGACGCTCTGTTGACGCTCATTTTCAGACTGGGGATGTGACCATGTCACGATCTCTTTTGTTCATCACGGCTGACAATAAGTTCATTATGAGTATATACCGTAGCCGAGCCCTTGAAATACACAAGATGCAACACCCAAAATCGGTGACACTCTGTTGACACTCTGTTGACGCTCATTTTCAGATTGGTGCTGTGACCATGTTTCTTTCTCCTTTGCCCATAACGGCTGCCAATACATTGATTATGGATAAGACCATGGAAATTACTTCCCAATTGACTTACTTACAAGACGAAAAATCATTGATGCTCCATTAATGCTCATTTTCCGAATGTGGCTGTTACCATGTCGAGTTCTGTTGTACCAATAAATGCTGCCGATATGTTGGTTATGGATAACAGCGAGCAAATTGCCTTTCAATTAACATACTTACAAGACAACAAATTGTTGACGCTCCATTCACGCTCTGTTGGATGCAAAAGCTTTGTGGCATATCAATTTCTGATCAACTGAAGGACATGTTCTCTGAGTGATGGATAACATAGCACTGTGATATTTCAGCTTTTTCAGCTGGCAATTCACTGCATATAGATCCATACAGTAATTTTTCAGTAATATAGCACAACTTGCTCACGTTGCCATATCCAGTTTGATATCCTTGATTTCCATGACCTACCATAAGGGATATTCAACATACTGACTTTGGGTACCAGGTCTGAATACGGAGTGATTTAGTTGGATGTATGGATCAATCAAAAATGACGGTGGTCCTCCATCCAAATTCGCATTGCACATTGACTGCTCCTTCTAAGACTCGTATGCCATCACTAACCGAAACCTTGTTAGTTAATTTTACCTTGAGTTAAGATTGCTCATTCTCACATATCTGCAAGAGGCAGAACCATATCGCGTTGATCAATTGCCAATCAACTCGATTTGGAGTCTACAATGTTCATATGGCCTGTAGGACCCTTACACTTGCACGGACGAATGAGAATGTCTCACAATGAAGTCTCTGAAATCAAAAAAATTGTGACACGTATCAAAATAGATATACAAATTACTTTTTCCGGAGATAAGTCACCAATAATCACATATTGTGCAGGTCGTGTACAGATGACCTATGAACCAATACAATATGTTCATCTGAATCCATTTCCTGTAGAGTAAGTAAATAAAGGGGAAATATGCAGTGGTAAAAGCTTACGGGTTTCACAGGCTTCAATTGCTTAATTGGTGACAATTTGGGTATCATATCAGTTATCAGAGCCAATATGCCTATGTGAGACAGTGGTTTCGCTTATTCTAATCACATATGGCTACCATGCTTGGGATGTTCCTTGCGGCATTGAGATTTTCCGCTGACACAATCATATATCTCCATCAGCTCTCCAAATGTTGTCGGTGCAGTCGCAGGTGAAAACTGATCCATTTCTGGCTTGATGACTGCCTTAACTCACACAGTGACTGTTCTGGACTGCAAATCTTACTAATGATGCAAGACAAAAAAACGTTCACACTCAACTTCAGGATTTAGCAGGGAGCATGTCTCCCATTGATTTAATTATAAGCGCAGCCAATGAAACAAATACAGAGAATGATATACCAAAGTTCATATTTTGCACAAGATAGTAACATATCAGACTGCGACCATAAATAGAAAAACCTGAGAATGAGAACCAAAGATTGGAACCGACTGGTCTAGCCAAACCCGGCACAACCCGTGGGTTGACGGCTACAGGTATGTGTTTGGCCGGCCAAGAAGCTCCGGGTCAGGTATTTGGCCTGGTCTGGAACCAAATCCAACTCTGTTTCCGGGCCAGACGCGGACCGCTGGCGGGTTGCCAGGACCCGTTGCTACTACTACTGACAGGTACTGAGAACCATTGATTTGGATTGAAGTGTAACAAAGCAGGTTGATAATTCTTTCAGCTGACGAAGTGATACAAAAGAATACCAGTCACTACTTAAAAGAACTACTCAATACTGTCACACTAAGCTCGAACTAAGTTTATTTATTTGGGTATTATATTGAAGTATACTGAATAACCCTGAAGTATACCGGCTAATACTAGTTAGTAATGATTGACCTAATTGCTTGTATCGAGAGTAGCAACAGTACTATAGATTACAAGTTCTTAAATGGTTCAACAGTGCCAATTATCACACCAATCCTTGACATTTTCCGTTCCCTAAGAGACCGTTCCACTTAAGCAACACTCTCCTTATTGACAGAGATTTCCATCGCCTGCAGGGCAGTGATACCCTCATCGACATTCAGTTCAAGAAAGCAATGAACAATGCGCTTGACAACCTTGGCAAGCATCACAGTCTCAGTATCCTGATCCTGTAACATCTCCAAGACTTCGCGGCGTGTTCGCATGGTATTGCTGATCTTGGTATGTTGAAATCCATTAGGGTTAGTTCTGCCACTAATGTATGCACGAAAGAAGACTTAAATTGAGTTTCTCGTGGCAAGCAATCGAACTCTCCGGAAATTTACCGGCGCCGTAAAGCCTCTCCAAGTGTCCCTTGTTCCCCATACCTTGAAGTTCTTTATCCCAAACGTACTCAATGATGTTTTCGACTTCTTCTTTGCCGATCACATACTTCTCTTTCTTTGCAATATAAGGACATTGAAAGTAGTAAAAGTTATTCAAACCTTGCCACTCAACTTTTCGAGGCGGATACGTCTGTAAACCTCGGGGTGGTCGACTTTCGTCCCCTCATTAGCCATAGTCATAAGGATGTGAGATCCAATGTTGTTGTGATGTATTATTTCATTCTTGCTGAGTGTTTCGGTAGTGTTCTGTGCAACAGAGTGCACAATCTATTCAGTATTTATCAGTAGCGATTAGTACCAGTCAGTATTGGCAGGTAGCTATGTACTTGTACTTCTAACATACAAATTCTAATTCATTGAGCATCTTTGAAAGTTCGGTTGCAAGGCAGATATGCAGGAGAAAGTTCAGCAGCACAGCTTGAAATGGTTGGTACTCCCGGGTTAGCATGCCAAGCATTGTCAATTGATATTAGAACCCCTTGAACCACCACTGAACAGCCAGTGTGAATACACACACCAACAACAACAACACCAGAATGAGCCTCACCAGCTTCCAGCGGTCGGCGGTGGAGATCTTACAGCAACTCCTACTGCCCCACACGGCCAAGTAAATTGACCAGCATACTGCAACAATTATCAAACGGGGTGGTGGATACACAGAAGATGATGTTTGGAATGCTCACGAGACGTTGCAGGTTGTGTCAATAGATACCATACGGGTATGTGAGATATTAATCTTTTGAAAACTTATAGGCTCACCAGTACGCAGTCATGTATTGATATGCACATTCAGGTTCCGGAACCCTTCAGGTCATCCCCTGTCGGTAATAGCTTATCATCCCACCCTGCATCTATGCTCCCATCTCCTCTCTCCCAGGCTCTGATGGGCACACCTCAATTCCAATCACGACACTCTGAAAATTATCTACCAAGTACTACCTCTGATACCAGCAACGAATGTCACAATGAAGATGTGAGCTTCGATTTCAGCAACAGGAAGCAAAAGAATGATGCAAGCTTCGATATCGGCAATGGGAAGCAATGCATGGATATGAGCTTCGATCTCGCAATACGATTCAAGATGACGATGGGAGCATTGATATTGGCAACAGCAATCAAGGCAGTGATGCGAGCTTCAACGTACGTGACAGAATTCATAATGGCAGGGATGCCATTGATGTAGTTGGTGCCGAGGTTTTGGAGCTCGCTCGATCATTTCTGAGTTTTGGTACGGAAGGAATATTATCAATTAGTATCTATCTATACTGCTCTCTATCCGATAGATGTTAATTGCTTTCTAGAAGTCAGCTGCATACCAAAGTACGTTCCCTAGGAAGAATGCGTAAAAAGTGATACTCCCGGACGCAAATGACTTGCCAGTACATCAGTCAGAAAAGTTGAAGGGAAACGTGGTAAAGAAGAAGCAGCTCTCGAAGGAACGCAAGGAAAAGGGAAAGAGATGGTTTGAGAATACTCAGCAACAGGACAATTGCCCTCACCTCAGACATGAGAGGAACAACATGGGAAGCAAGCTGGGGCCTTACTGGGCTGTTTCATTGGGATTTATGCAACGATTTACCACCTGTATTTTTAGCACACTGGGAGTTTGTGTATTCTTAGTGAGCCATATACCAGAATACTACTTTGGAAATTATATGTCGAGTAAATGTCATTACTGTTCAGTATCTGTTTGTATTCGATGGCTAGAAATCGAAATTATACGTTGTGTAACTGCCATTACTGTTCAGTATCTTTTTGTATTGGACAGCTAGCCATCAACAAACCAGTGCAAAAAAGAAAAAGATGGTGGATACCATGCAATACAAGTCGGTACCGGTTAGTATTTGTCAGTACCTAGCTACTGCTTCTCTGTAGTACAATCCCTCTATTGTGAACCAGGTGCATGAGCCATATAATACTCAATCCCCGTGTCTACCTGACTTCTTTAGGAAGTATTCACAGACAAACACTTCCGCCGATGGAAAAAATTTAACTATTTTTAACCAATCACATTAATGTGCAGGCAAATCGTCGGTGATGCACAGCCTCCAATTCAAGCCCTCTCGCAGGGTGTAGTTGTAGTCTCATGGATTCATGGTGGCGTACAACCCATGTAGGAGCAATGTTATCAGTTGAACTCCTTTCAGAAGCTGGAATCTTCAGGTAATATGTTCAAGTATGCAACTCTCTCTGTTTAGGTCAACTACCACTTGCAGGTGGCATCCAAAGCCATAATATGTAACCCATATACTCATGTCAAGCTTATATGGTTATTCAAGTACTGATCGAAGCCTCCATTTCAAACTTTGGAGGCACATCAACAAAAATCTATACATTCATGCACAGAATGCAGACTCGGTCGATGAATCGTCTACAATTCATACCCAATCCCCTCGACCAGACTGTTTATAATATCCGGAAGTTGAACTAGGTTTTATTGCCCCTATTGTCTATGCTACCATTCTCTTGGTACATTTACCGCGATTTTCACCAAGGCTTCAATTTGGTCGAAATTGGTCCAACTCTAAACATAGGTTTGACACGGTCTGAAAGCTATTAACCTCAAAAATCATCCTCAGCAGAGTATGTGTAGCTTTAAAGCAGGGAATTAGAGTGTACGCAGCAAGCTAGTAATAGTCTTTCAGAGACCATTTTCACACCATGACAGCCATGTGATTTTGCCATCTTTGCGACAAGTGCTAGCTATGTTGCCATTCAATATTCGTATTGGAGGGTATTGGCTACTACCATCACATACTTAGTGGTATATGCCTAACAACTAACAAGGTTATACATCATTTGTTCCCATGTGTCTTGTACATTCGATCTATTCTTCAAGCTCCATTCTCTTGTGTACCTCCTACTCCTGCTCCTCATCCTCCTACTCCTCGTGCTCCTCCTGCTTCTCCTGCTCCTGCTCCTCCTGCTCCTCCTGCTCCTCCTCCTCGATACCATCGCCCTCTTCCTCATCCAACCCCATTGCCCATTCACGCTCTAGATCTTCTATAATTTTTGCGGCCAACTCTTCATCTATCTGGCCATAGTCACTTTCACCGTATCTGTCATCTACCAAACCACCATTGACAGCATCAACATCATCTAGTTGCGCAACACTGTCCATGGCATCAAACATTCGTAACCTGAGTCCACCGGGAGGTTAGTACTTGCACAAATGTTATTATAGCAGTGGAATACCTTCGAGACTTCTCCTTTAATCGAGCGGAAATAGCAAATCGTGCTTTATAGCAAACAGGGAGCGCTTAATTTGGTAGCTATGAAGGAGGAGCTCTGTAAAATGATGGCTATCCGTCCTCATTTCGCGGTGGAAGTGGTTGAGAAGCACATTTCCTTGATGTTTGAGCCATTTAATTAGCCTTTGGGCATGCAATTGCAGGATCCTTCTCTCCTCAATGCCCCGTTGTTGAATGAAGTACCACTGTATCCCATCCCTAACATACTGGTACACCGCCCAATCATGATTTGACATCAGGCTTTCAATGTACCATATCTCATTGTTTTCTATACCATTCTCTCGAATATTGTTTGCTGATAATTGTCTCAAGTTGGTATCACCGACTTTGCGAATCGCAGCATTGTATTTCTTCACCAAGTTGTCGAGCTACTTCCATCTTCCATAAATCTTCACAATATTCTTCTTTGCCTTCTTGTGGCCTCTGACTCGCTTGTGAAGCAAGTCAACTTCAGCTCGCCTTGCTGTTACTATCTGGATGAGCTCTACCTGTAGGTAACGAAGCTATTTCAGTGCATAAGCATGTTAATGGCCCAAGAAGAGCTCGCCATTCCTTCTCCACTCTTGGCGTGTCGAGCTGGTAAACATGAGGAGTGGTGTCGCCCTCGGATCTCGCCTTCATAACCGTTCTTCCTCCAGTAAAAGTTCAAAGATCTTATCATTATTGGATTATTGAGACACCCTGTAGTAGATCAGTAATTATCAATCTTGCCTGGTATATTCCAGTACTCACCAGTATTGAGTATAGTATCTTACTTGCGGTTCTGATTGCTCCACCACGTAATCTAATGTAATCCGTCTCGGTGGATGCATGCGACCTGATTTATCGATTCTCTCTCCTACCACCATAGTAGTTATCTGTGCAGGAGTTGCCTTTGCTTCTTTTGCCATTTCTACCATCTTTGTCCAGCGGAGCTCTAGGTTATTGCCCATATCTTCCCTTGAATATTGAGCATCGTACAGCCCTGTAAGAAGATTCCACTAACATTGTAATGAATCTAGTTAGATTGGCCAGTACCTACCACCACAGTCTCTCTTCTGCGTTCGGAGGGAACTTGATGAAACTCTTCCCGACCGGATGATATGCTCCATTATTTGCCATAGATGCTTGGGCTCTTCACCAACCATGAGACTGTAATTTGCTATGTGAAGAAGGTTGTAGTACACGACATGGCACCTGTGCTTATGCCGATATATATGAAACCACCCAATTCGTGTTTTAACTACCTCCATCCAGTCCAGATTGTAGCAGTACAGAGCATTCTCAATCACAAAAGCAACGTCATGACACAACTTCAGCTCGGGGAAGAAGGGAACCGCATGCAACCCAGCTTCTATCAGTCTGTTACGGTGGCTCTGCCGCTCACCACCAGCGTAGATATTCAGAAACCGCAAATTTAAGCCATGAAAGCATGTAATCCCAACAACACCACTCTCGTCTAATGTCTTCTTTGTAGCGGTAATGGTTTCGGGTCTTTTCAATCCGTTGGTGGCCTTAAATTTGTGCCCGCTGGTATTTCAGGTGATGATGGTGTTGCCCTGCTCATTGGCACTCGTTGCCAAGTCGTACTTCTTCCTGCCATACTCAACGATGAGTTTTGGTTCGAAGATCGCAAAGTCTCACACTGTATGCCTCTTCAGTCATGCATGCAGCATACTGCTGCCCTGAGTTATCCGTATGGGACGGTCTTCATCTTCATTGGAGAAGTTAAAGCAGGGTTGACACACATTCACAAGTTGTTCCTCCTTCCACGGAGTCCCTTGGTTGGCTTCCTCAATTGCTGATGCTTTGGTTTGTATCAAGCTGATATTTCGTGGCAAGCCAATAATGGTAGGCGTCTCGAAGCTGAATAACCGTATATATCAGTCTTGACAAGTATTAGGCAATATCTGGGCATACCGGGCATGAAACGTTTGGCAGAACCATCTTGTTATCTGCTTGAAAACCTGCTCCAAGGCCTCCCGCCCAAGCCTCATGGAGATAGAACCCCTGGTACACTGTTCATGTTGAGTGTGAAGCAGTTTTGATGACAACACAGTACGACGCTTTCTTGGGCTCGACGAGAAGAAGTTGGAGGATATAAGGCCGCTTGCTGACATTGTCCACTGGCAATAGGGAACGTCTCTCCAAGTATAGCTCTCAATGGTGACGTGTCCAACGTTGACGACATCTCGACAGATGCATTCGCAGGCCCTCTCCGACCTGCTGTAGATTGTCTCCGACAAAATCTTTCCAACTTCTCTTCACTTTTGAGCAAGCAGTTGCCTCTTGCGGAGCCGTGACTTCCTCTGACTGATTGTAGTGCCAATAATCTCGTCAACCCAATGTATACTGTCGTTTCAAACATACGGTTCATCATCCGGCTGCTTACCAAGCTGCTCCTGCTTCTAGTCAAGCTGAAGGGGCAGGAAACGGTTTTGGTGACCTCCACTGGGGCCAATTGTTCCTCTTCCAATCTGATTCGGAGCTTCAAGTTGGATCCTACTCTCTTCTTTCCATATATCCATCGTCCGCCCCTTTGAGCCACCATATCCACCCAATGCCACCGTCTCAAAAACAGCTATTTTGGGCTTCATAGCAATGATATCTGAGTATGAGAATGTTAAGGAAATGGTGATTAGGCATTGATCGGCAAAAGTGTAACCTGCAATACCGGATGCAAAGGGGTAAATGAAATGGTGCGGTACGTGTCCATATGGTGGGGTGAATATGGAACTGAGGTGTCGAGGTGATGAACGTGAGATGGAGGTTAGCCTGCTGATGAGGCTCTGTGGAACCATAAACTGAAGCCCTAAAGACACCACTAGGTTATTTCACTCCGTACTATTTACGTATTTACTCGCAACTATAGTTCAATCTGTATTGGTTGAAGTGGAACACAGTTCGACGCATTTAGTATGATGTATTTGGTGTCTGATTATACGGAACAATCCCAATGAGTATTGGTTGATAGCAATTGAAATGTCGGAGTCCACAGTAATGTGACTAAATTTCGAGTATATGATAATACATGCAAGTATGAAGCAGTATGGCACTGAAGTTAAGCATTGTTGCCTGTCCAGTTTATATCACTCGTTGATTCAGATACCAAGCAGTACCATTCAATTCGATATCAGTAAGCACTATCAATTAGAATGGTTGCGCTTTATTGTAATGCAGTGGTAGTTTACTTAATGTAAACTGTATTCTATGATATCTTCTTTGCATGAATGTCATAAATGGACCAGCTTCAACTCCTTCGGTTCTCCATTCACACCATCATATGTGATTTCCAGCTTGTCCAGCTGCGTAGAGAGAATGGTGTCAGTGAGTATCTCCTGATTACCACCTAACTGGGCACTCCAATGCTCGGGTGCACCCCATTTGAGCTTCCTAGCAGCCAGAAAGCTCTGCAGCCTAGGACGAGCAAGCTTCTGAAATTGCTCTATACTATTTGGGAGCTTGGCATCTGTACATTGCAGTGTAAATCAATGCAATTTAAGCCACGGCATGATGGGCTACTTACTGATGATTGCAACAAGTGCAGAAGAAACCAACATGTTGAGTGTATCTCTCCCTGCTGTTCGTTCGAAGGTCTAAGGTACCAAGAGCAGTTTGTTTGCTTGCTGGCGTAAATCCGAGCTGTCGCACCTACTTTGAACCTGTTCAAGACTTCTTCCGCTGTCGAGGATGATCTTATAGTAGGCTGCTCTATAGTCGCCATTGTACAGAGCTGCTGCAGGAAGCTTGGCCGGAATAATATACAGTACTGTATGTACGCCGTGGTTCCCGAGGAATGCCACCTGACCAGTACTGTATATCTTCACATTTGAGTATCAAGAGAATTGCTGTTTCTTGCAAAAGCTTCACTCCCTTCGTTTGCGCTCTGTTGCAGTTCTCCATACATCAGCAAAATGTATTTTAGTCACTGGAAGCCTCCAGGAGTGTCTGAGAGGATATGGAGTGTAAACTAAGATGCGTCAATTTCAGGAGAGTATCAGACCCTAGGAGGGCATTCTTGCGGGCATTCAGAGTAAATGGGAGTGCCGGCGACAAGGCTGAGAGCGCCGATGACAAGCCTGGGAGCACTTGGGCGCGCCGGCGACAAACGTGGAAGCTCCGGCGACATGTCTGGAAGCACCTTGAATCACAGTAGAGCAGTTTGGGAAAAACAACATCTTCTTTGGGAACGCTGCTGGTGCACCGGGAAATCATAGCTACTGTATTCAGTTTGTATTATCATGTATGTATCTATGTATCTATGTATCTATATAGCTACCCATCTACAGACGGTATATCTGGACTGGCTGCAGGAGGTGCTTGAGACCAATTCTAGGTCCGCCTGAAAATGACGATCGAGTTAACTCAGAGATACACTCCAAGGCCGTGATCAAGCAAGTTTGAAGATGCACTTGGAGGAGGTAATTGAGGGTATTTGAAGATACACTGCGAGGCCATGATCGAATGAACTGAGAGATGCACTCCGAGATCATGATCGAGCGTGTTTGGGGGTACACAAGGAGGCTGTGATTGAGCGAGTTTGGACATGCACTTGGAGGCCGTGATCGACCGAGTTTGGAGATGCACTGGGAGGCTGTGATCGAGTGAACTCACAGATGCACTTGAAGGCCGTAATCGAGCGAGTTTGGAGATCGTGTAACTCAGAGATGCACTTGGAGGCCGAGATCAAAGAGAACTCAGAGATGCACTTGGAGGCCGCGATCGAGCGAGTTTGGAGACACAGTTGGAGGCCGCGATCGTGTAACTCGGAGATGCACTTCGAGGCCCTGATCGAGCGAGTTTGGAGATGCACTTGCAGGCCATGATCGAGCAAGATCGGAGGAGTACTTGGAGGTGGTTGATAGGAGGCGTGCCAGGTGCTGACACTCTATCCATCGGTTAGTTAACTCGCAACCCTGGGAATATGATGAGGTGACTTTACCTTTGAGCTCTCATGGAGAGCTGGCTGGTGGCGGTCGATCGTGTCGGGACGCACGCCGGACGCTGAAGCTACATTCAGGGGTCAACTTGCAATCGTCAGAATGAAGGGAAGACAGACAATCTTGGGATGATGCAGTACTCGCTGTATGCAGTGCTCGGTGTATGCTTTACTCAGTGTTAACTCATGATCATGGTATGGAGAGATAGAGAGGAATGACTCAACTTTGTATTCTGTGATGATGGTAGAGAAAGCGAAATGAGGAATGAAGATGGGAACAATATGGAGGATACGAGCGGATATGAGAAGTCAGGGGTACGACTTGCCTGATTGGGTTTAGAAGACCTCGTATCGGTGTTTTTACCGGCCGGATCAGGAGTAGTACCTGCCGTATCAGGAAAGGTAAATTGACTTGCACACAGACTTCTCTTAAGTCCCAGTTCCTCATGATGATTTCTGCCATCTCCTCTCATCTCTCTCTTTCTCTACCATCACCTAAGAACACGAAGTTAAGTCATCCCTATCTATCTCTCCATGGAATGATCATGAGTTAACACCGAGTACAGCATACACCGAGTGCTGCATACACCGACTACTGCATCATCCCAAGATCGACTGTCTCCCGGGCCCAGCCAGTCTCTCATCTCTCGGCGGACCTGATTCAACTCAACTCTCTACATTCCCACGATTACCAGTTAACCAATGAATAGAGTCTCAGCTGCCGTCGCACCTCCCTCCCGATCTACCGCTTCCAGATCGACCACCCCCAAGTACTCCTCCAATCTCGATTGATCATGGCCTCCAAGTGCATCTCTGAGTTACACGATCGCGGCCTCCAAATGCATATCCAAACTCGCTCGATCGCGGCCTCCAAGTACATCTCTGAGTTCAACTTGATCTCGGCCTCCAAGTGCATCTCCAAACTCGCTCGATTACGGCCTCCAAGTGCATCTCTGAGTTGCTCGATCCCGGCCTCCAAATGCATCTCCAAACTCGCTCGATCATTGTGTCCAAGTGCATCTCTCAGTTCCCCCTGGCCTTGGCCTCGAAATGAGTCTCTGAGTTACTCTATCTCGGCCGCAAAATACATCCCAACACCTGCTCATTCGTGGGATCCAATTTCATATCTGGGTTACTCGATCTCCGCCCCCTAATGCATCTCCAAACCCGCTCAAGCATGGCCTCCCAGTGAATCTCGGAGTTCCAGTTGATCTTGGGCTCGAGGTGCATCTCAAAACTCATTCGATTGCAGCCTTCAGTTACATCTGCCAGTCCCCACATTCACCACTATCAAATGCATCTCTAAGTTCTCTCAATAAATGTCGTCAGGTGCTCCTGCAAATACGCTCCATTACCGTCTGAAGCCAGATTGGCAGTATGTATATATATAGAGAGACTTAGATTAATGATACATACTATATTATCATGTACCGAATCTTGTCAGTGTTACAAAGAGGATTCTGACCCATGAAATGCCTTGTGGTTATGGAACCCTTACATCCACTGCTGTGAGAATACGGCACTAAGGTTCCTGCTGAGCTGTGCAGAGGTCCCAAGCCACTCCAGAAGTCTCCCGCAGATCTGTGCAGAGGTCTCAGTAGCTCCAAAAGTTCACTCTCCTAATAGTCAATTCTTGTAGCATCCTGAAGACACCTCCATAACTGTAGGTGTTTTCATGGTCACCTGAGAATGCTCTTGCATAGTCTGAGAGTAGTTTGCTTAGCTCCAGGGGGGCCTGGGAGCATCTGGAATTACTGTGGAGAACCGGTGAGGTCAACCGCAGTGTCTGGAAGGTATGTGTGTGGCTTCTGGAACAATTTACATTTTGCTAATGTAGTGCCTATGCGGCCTTCTTTATTCAGCTCCGTTACTTTCACATTGTAGTACTCCCTCTTCTCCTCATAGACATTCGCAATCTCATTTGCGTACTCTCCCGTGGCCCTAAGCCACCCCTTATACCCAAACCCTGCCTTGGGTTTTGCGTAGATCAGCGGAAACTGATTCCATTTCCTCCCTCATTGCAATGTTCCATACGCTCATCCTGTTACAGTGCAAGTGAGATACTTGAGAAGTAGTCACAACCCTCGCACACTCGAGAATCTGTATCGTGATATACTTGGACCGTGTCCCGATGACATCTTATGTCATCGCTAGGACTATGTGAGCAAAGTCCTCGAAGATACCATCATCTTCATCTCCGGCAAGATCAGATTCTTCCTTTACATCCTAGTCTACTTCATCATTCTCATCCTGTATGAATCAGTCACCGTAGATACCAGTAAGGAATGGAAAGTGAAACTTGAGAACTCTTTGTGGCTCTCGATCTCCTGTTCTTTGGTTTTTTCTTTCTCTGTTGCCGAGGCAGTGGCGGATCACTCTGTTCTTCATCCTCTTCATCCACATCTTGCTCAGCTTCTTCTGCGCCATACTCTTCATCATCCGCATGATATACCTGTCGGAATTGATGGGTACAAACAAGTAATCAGGGGTCTAACCCAGGACCTCCTGGTCGCAACATTGCGAGGCTCATGTGCTGTAGTGTTCGAGCGATCCGACTAAGTTCCACTCTCGGTGTCAGTTTCAGCTCTAACCAGGAGTCTTCCTCAGTTTCCATTCATTTCCAAGTTGTAACAAGTTTCCATAGCGTCATGTTGATACACACTCTCATCATCATCAACATCTTCGTGATAGTCATCATCATCAACATAGGTGGCATCGCCATTGCCATGGTCGTAGTTGTCACTTAGCGAAAACCTGAAGCTGCCTGTGGCAAATAAATCGAATGATGGATCCCTCTATAGAACCGTGTAAGAATAGGTAGAGATAACTTGTGCAATATCAAACCTGAGATTTCTTTGCAAGTATATTGTTCGAGTTCCTTGGAGACTCTTCCAAATCACTGTCACCATCATGACCATCACAAAAGGTTTGTTGTCTAGCGTCCAACATAAGATAGTCCTGATCAACAGGGTCAGGAATATACGTAAGCTGCACTTGCTGTTTCAGCCGACAGCGAAAGTCGACAGTGGGCAGATGGCAGGTGTTTGTGGTGGGTGCATAGTGTTGAGATAGATGTAGACGTAGACGAACGTTGCAAGTCGAAGTTATTGTGAGTTGGCGTATAGAGGGGTAACTGCATGGGGTTCACAATTAGGGCAAAGACCAGCATACGATGTCGCTCACCATTCTCGCAGGTGAACTGTAATTGTAAAACGTATATACAAGGCTGATTGTACAGAACACGACCAAATCATCACATGGGTTGAAAAGTCAAAAATTAAATGTCTATCAATCTCTTGTACTATTGTCATTGAGATATGCAGTACAGTCAGATATTGACAAGTACTTGTTAGTATTTTACATTACTGGCTTACTTGGAGGGCACACTGGACATGGTATTGTCATAAGTTCACTGGAAAGAAAATACTGGTGGGTACAGAGCTAAACAGTCAGGTATTCCAAAATACATGTAAATAAGTCCAACTGAAATCAAGCCAAAGATCTCTGAGGCCGCCAGCGCAAGAAAACCTGGCATCAATATGTACAGAGCCATATTTGGAGTACTGAACAATACCGGGGTCACTGTCAAAGTCAAACCGAGCCGAAGATTTCTTTAACAGTGGACTTTCCGAAATCAAGGAGTATCTATAGGTACATAGCTATACAAAGCGGTATATTCCAATACCATAGAGCTATTCAAACTCCAACCAAGCTAAAGACATCTTTACAGGCGCAAGCCGGTATTTATAAGTACAATGCTATACAGAGCAGTATTTCAAGATACCATTAAACTAATTTAGCCCGACAGAGCAAAGGATTCCTTTCAAGAAGGAGAGTCCAAAAATGGAGGTATCCATATGTATAGCACCCTACAGAGCAGTATTGGGAAATACAGTGCTATCAGTCAAACATCAACCGAGCCATGGATTTCTTTAAAAGCTGTTCATGGAGAAAGGGACCGTTACTCATAAGTATGGTGCAGTCCAGCACAGTATTGAAAATACACTGAGTTTCATCATGTTTCAACGGAGCTAATAATCTCTTTCATGTCTTTGGCAGTAGGGACAATTCTGGTATCATTCGGTACAAGTTTGCATTGAGCCTCAGTGAGAGCAGTATATACAATGATTGAATTCTGAAGGCACTACACGTACTGCTGAGAATGGGAACCAAATATGGCTCCATACAGGTCAGTACTGATGAATATTTGAAAATACTGACTGAACAGCAGCTAAATGGCGAGAGTTCTAAAATGTGCGCAGAGATATTCATTGCTGTCGCACAAGAACACGATAGCCGAACAATATTGACAGGTACTGATTAGTATGACTTAGTATTGAACAGTCGCAATCTCTGCACGAAATCAGGCATTACATATTTATTACAACCTAGCAAACGGGCTGCTGCCCGCCACTTATAGACCATGGTCTATCTAGGCATTTACCAATGCCAAGGACCATATGAGGTCATAAAATTGGTTACCATAGGTGCCAAAGACAGCTTCTCTATGAGATACTCATCGCGTGAGGGCATTTTTCCCACTGTCTGGGTAACTCAATTTTTGTAATGGGAGGTGTGCAAGCTGGTGTATAATCAATGTCTCAAGGGATTGAACAGTGAAGAATATTCAGCAAACCAATGGAACGGTTCAAAATATTGTAGAAATTATAAAAATCTTGACGACCAATGTGAAAGAAACCAGTGCAATAAATTAGTGTAATTGATGAAACACATTTGTTAGATGTCATGACAACACGATGATGTCAGTGAAGGCATGAAAGAATGTTGGGAGATTGCAAATAAGTCACTCGGACGATAGATGCAGAATGCGAATAAGGATCGGTGCATGTAGTCTATATTTCAAAACAAATTTCAGCTGTTACAAATGAAAGTCAAACAAAATATAATGAATTGCTTCAGAATCTAAAATTAATAACAATATAATCAGCTTTATATCGATTTCCTGTTTACAGGAATATTTATTTTTCACATTGACATTGTGTTCTTATAAGTATTGGATTGGACTTAACATAGAACATCCTATTGTTTATATACTTTAATATTTAATCTCTATAGCACAACATTTAAATTCTAGCGTTTAATCCCCAGCCATATCAATGGATTGCTTTGTGTATACTGGACTTTTGAATAATGTACTGGTCTATAGAATTATACTTGTAATTGGAATGGCCAGTTGATATAAATATTGAAAATTGATATGTCAAATAATAGCAACATTAATGTGAAACTTCAACTAGATTATTCCAGTTGAAGATAATGTGAATTACTTCAATTTCAATAAGGTAAAGATGCAAAATATTGAAATTGAAACAGTAGATAACAGAATGCCAGAGTTCAACTATGCAAATAAATAATCAATAACATAGAGCATGTATAAATATAAAATCAGCTATGGGGATGAGTAATACCATAATATCATTTGATAGTGACAAATGCCTTGGCACCACCCTCTCCAACACCCCCTTGCAACAGCCAAGTAGCATGATATCTCATATAAAAGTGATAAGAAATTAAAACATATACTAATCACTCTTAGTGCAGCTTGTTAAAACCATGAGGAACGGTGTGATGAGATCAGAAGTATACTCACGGGAGAATCACAGCTAGCAGTCACAACCTCAGTTAAGGTACCACATAACTTACATGATGTTTGAGACAGACCTCTCCATGTTCCTGGTCCTCTCTAAAACATTTACAAAGAATCTTCGATTTGTGACATCAAGCCATCAGCCCCGTCCTCGAAATCAGAATCTCCTTTATATTGGCGACGACGTAATCGTAGAGGGGCCCGCGGTCTTGAGTAGACTGGCAACTCGCGAGACAGAGAGAGAACTCTATCCGATCCGGATCAATAAAGAGCATCGGCGGGTATCCCTGACGGATGAGATATGAGACCATGGCGACGCGTGATATACGACCGTTTCCATCATAGAAGGGATGGATATGAAGGAGGGCGATAAGCAGTCGGCAGGCAGTAAGGAGGGGGTGGATGTCGGAGGTGAGGCATGCGTCCCGAAATGCAAAAAACTTCTCCATCAAAGCGGCGATCTCTCTTGGATACTACACCGAACGGATTGTCAATAGAAATGACCAAAGAGCCCATATCAACGTACCGGGTATATAGTGAGAGGCTTTCCGCGAGCTTGCATCACAACGGTGCGATACTCTCCAGACCGCTGAGCCTTCCCCCACACAACAGCGTTCTCCATCGGAAGATCCTTCATCAGAATGCGATGCAGAATGCGGAGATCCGCATCGGCAGCTTCTAGGGGCCGCTTCAGGAGGATATTACGCAAGAACTCGCTGCTGACAATGGCATTTCGGACTTCCAAAACCTTCTCGCTCGCACGACGGCTCCCCGGGAGAAGTACTTCTGCAGAAGGTAAAACTGGATCGCTTAATGTTGCGTCGAACTCGTTCGGGCCGACGTGCGCTGAGAGAACTTGTGAAATGGCCTCTGACTCCTCAATGGTCAAGTCATTACCCTCCATCACGCAATTCTGGTGGGCGAACGCCGTCTTGACCTCGTCCCAGAACTCGGTGGCGGAGAAGTGTTCCTTCATTCGGTCAATGCTGGATAGCTCGGGAAGAAGACGCTGCTGATAGACTAGATTCGAGATTCGTCAGTTTAAGTCCAACAGCGGATAGGATTCCAAACTTGCGCTCATCATCTGGTGTCCATTCAAACGGCTTGAAAAAATTCTCCCAACACGACCCACTTGCTGCCAACGCCTCGTATTCCGGGGTACCTGGGCTCAGGCTCTTGAAGGGGGCATAAATTTTGTTTAGCAATGCGAACCGCACGTTTTCTTGAGTCGAATAGGTCCGACGCCCAGGCGACAAGACAGATGTCAGGCGGCGGACAGATTGTTGGAGGCAAGATGCGCGTGAGAGCGTCATCGGGGGGTCGGTGGTGGGGTCCGGATAGTGACTCGAGAGGATGCGTGAGAAGTGGAGCCCCACCATGCAAAAAGCCGTAATCCAGGAGGGTGCTGGATGCCTGGTGAGGCTGAGCAGGAAGGTCTGTGTGTGTGTGTGTGTGTGTGTGTGTGTGTGTGTGCGCACGCACGTGTGTATTCAGAAAGGCAGTCATTATCCAGAGCTTGTTTTGTGCAGAGGCTATAGTATCCGAGATACATTCTGATGATTCCTAGCTTCAGAACACAGTCAAGACTCTTTAGACTGATTAAACGGGGCAAAGATCTCGAATACCTCCTCTCAGTGAAATATCACAATGATCTGCTTATATTGCTCTCACAGCTGTGATAGCTGTGATTGCTGTGATGACCAAAGTGGTGAGTACAATATGTATATAAGGTTATGGCAATATAACTGTTTGAGAGCAGGTGTACAGAGTGAAAGGGGCAAGCAGTTTTGCAGGAGTTCAAATCAACACAAAAAATCAATTGATTTACCAATTGAATCATCAATACCTTATACATCTGGGAGGGTATAGGAGTTGTCCATCTATCCTGCTTCACTGTTGACTTCTAAGTAAGATTCCAAGATGCTCTCAAGTACACTCCCACACACACTCTTAATATTAATAGACATTGCACTCAATCATATACTCTGATCCTGCTTGACTGTATACTCTCCTGCCAACTTTGAAGATACTTCCACGTGCACTCCCAAGCACATTCTGAGGAATGTCTTCTCGTACCTTCTCCAGTATACTTTCCACATGCTCTCAAGTACACTTCAAATTGCACTCAACAGCACACACCATACCTTCTTGAAATATGATCCCAGGTAAGCTCTCACAATGCTTCCAAATATACTCTGAGTAAATTTTTAAGTATACCTCTAAGTGTGTTTCCAATTATACTTTTGATTGTGCTGGCAAGTGAATTTGTGCTTGGACTGGTTGATATACTTCATGCCTACATCAGTAAAAAACACTTCCGTCCGGGCAGACTGGCTGCGTCAGAGTGGACTCGCTCCGTTAAAGCCGTCAGAGACACCCCGGTGGCGGTTTACTCCGCCCCGGCGTCAATACCACGCATCGCATTGCATATCGCCCTCCGATCGCCGTTTCTTCTCGCTCTGTCGGTCTCCTATTTTAAACAAACACTCTGGCATTGTGGCCAACTGTGACCATGCGTCAGAATGGGTTCATTGGGTACACGCTTGCATCGAGATTGCAATGCAATGGGTGACGCTGCGAGAATCTCTGCTCACCTTCCTTCTACATTACGCTCGAGAAGGGTAGGAAGAAGGTGAGAAGATATGATACTACATGGCCGTGAGGATCCACGCAATTGTGTGGATCCACGAAATTTCGGAAAGAGCAAGTGAGACCAAAAGTTGGGAAAGATAGAGTGTGTATTTTGGTTGTATGACAAGATGAGATAAAAACTGTCGATCTACCCCGGGGTCTCCCGAATATATACTCCGTGTCGGTCATTCCACCTCCGTGACCCCTGTATCTCCGTACACCCACCGTCGCTGCTTAACCATATACTTGGAGGCCGTGATTGAGCTAGTTTGGAGATGCACTTGGAGGCCAAGACCGAGTGAACTGAGAGATGCACGTGGAGGCCAGGATCGATCGAGTTTGGAGATGCACTGGGAGGCCGTGATCGAGCGAGTGTGGAGATGCACTTGGAGGCCGAGATCGAGTGAACTCAGAGATACACTCCGAGGCCGTGATCGAGCCAGTTTGGAGATGCAGTTGTAGCAGGCTATGATCGAGTGAGATTGGAGGAGTACTTGGAGGCGGTCGATATGGAGGGAGGCGCAACTGCTGCTGACACTCTATTCATTGGTTAACTTGTAATTGTGGGAATGTAGAGAGTTGAGTACAACATCCGCCGAGAGATGAGAAACTAGCTGGGAGCGGGAGACTGTCGATCTTGAGATGATGCTGTACTTGTTGTATGCTGTACTCAGTGTTACCTCACGAGTATGGCATGGCGGGATAGAGAGGGATGACTTAACTTCGTGTTCTTAGGTGATGGTAGAGTTGAGCACAAGAAAGAGAGAGATCAGAGGAGATGGTATAAATCATGATGAGAAACTGGGACTTGAGAGAATTTCGTGTGCGAGTCAATTGACCATCCCCAATACGGCAGGTGTGAGTCCCGATTCGGCGGATAATAACACCAATATGAGGTCTTCTAAACCCAATCAGGCAAGTCGTACACCTGATTTCTCATAGCCGCTCGTATCCACCATATCATTCTCATCTCCATCCCCCATCTCTCTCTCTCTTGTCCACAACACTACTATCATCGCAAGAACACAAAGTTAAGTCATCCCTCTTTATCTCTCCGTGCCATCAACATGAGTTAACACTGAGTGCAGCATACACCGAGTACAGCATACACCTAAGATTGTCTGTCGTCCCTTCATTCTCAACATTTCAAGTTGACCCCTGAATGTAGCTTCAGCTTCCGGCGTACCTACCTACTGATCCACCGCCACCAGCCAGTTCTCCATACGAGCTTCGAAGGTAAAGTCACCTCATCACATTCCCACAGTTTCAAGTTAACTAACAGATGAATACTGGAGTCTCAGCACCTGACGCGCGTCCCATCGACTGCCTCCAGATCGACCACCTCCAAGTACTCTTCCACTCTCGCTCGACCATAGCCTGCTACAAGTGCATCTCCCACCTTGCTCGATCACACCCTCGGAGCTCACTCAATCTTGGTCTCCAATTGAATCTCCAAACTCGATTGATCTCGGCCTCCAAGTGCATCTCCAAACTCGCTCAATCACGGCCTTGGAGCGTGTCTCTGAGTTCGCTCAATCTCGGTCTGCAAATGCATCTACAAACTCGCTCGATCATTGCCTCAAAGTGCATCTCTGAGTTTACTCGACCCCGGCCTCCAAGTGCATCTCCAAACTCGCTCGATGACGGCCTCCAAATGCATCTCTATCCTCCATCGATCACGGCCTCTAAGTGCATCTCGCAGTTCACTCGATCTCGGCCTCCAAGTGCATCTCCAAACTCGCTCGATCACAGCCTCAAAGTGCATCTCCAATCTCGATTGATCAAGGCCTGCAAGTGCATCTCTGACTTCACTTGACCTCGGCCTCCAAGTGCATCTCCAAACTCACTCGATCTCAAGCACCGCCTGCAGCCAGTTCAGATATACCGTGTCTAGATTGGTAGTTATATTGATACATAGATACATAGATGATAATACAACCCGAATACATGAGTTTTGAAAATCGTTGAACGATTAGTCGTAGCTATGAGTTCCAGGCACACCAGCTGCGTTCCCAAAGAAGATGTTGTTTTTCCCAGACTCCTCTACTGTGATTCGAGGTGCTCCCAGACATGTCGCCGGCGCTCCCAGGTGCTTTGCTATGGAATGGGACCCGTCGCCTGGGCGACAGGCAGCGTGTAATTCTCCGTCAGAGGCTACAAGGTTCCGTCAGAGCCATCAGAGCCTTCCAGAACACCCAGGTGTTTCAGATGGAAACTAGGGTTGTTGCTGATGTACTTAGCTGTATACTCTTCTGATGAATCAATTGAGGTTAAACACTCCAGCTCACACTATGCTATATGCTCGCCAGAATATTTCTGCATACTCAATCTATAGACTGTTAGGGGTTTTCTCATAGCAGTGGTAATGGTACATGATTGGTCTTAATAAACACTTCTAGAGTCCCATGGCTAAGAATGTGTAACACCTATTTATCAGCGACATCATGTGTGCCAGTTAAGTGATCTTTAGTAGAATAATACTTGAACTAGATGTCGATTGATTAAGAACTAACTAACCAATCATTAGCTGATTCAGCTAGAATTACGCAATTATAACACTACTGCCAGAGCATCAATTTCTGAATGCTAGTAGCGCACATTATTATCCACCACACCTACTAGACCTAATCTTGTGGGACAACACACAGTGATGTTGCAACTATGAAGGATTATGTGTACAGCAGACGTAATGCAATTGCAATTATGCTGATCTGTTAGGCCTGGTTCCAAAGGAACTCAAATCACCTGGGGGCCTCCTGGACATGAAACAGTTGAGACTTCAGCATTCAGTGTCAGAGGGATGAGTTGCATTGGCTGACAATATGAGGCTAGAACTGCCCCTGGTCGGTGATGTGAATTATTACACATTTACACCTGTTGTGGGTATCCTAATCCAAATTGGCTGAGAATCAGTTGGTTGCTAATTAAACCTCTAATGTAATTGCTAAATCACCAGATCATGGCTATGAATTATTAATTGCAATCAGCATTGATATATTTCCCATCATCAGATGTTCCAACTACTGAACAAGCAAACGCAAGATGTTAGAGATAAAGTTATGCGCTAGTAAATTTGAGTATTTGATATTATGCATGAGGATGACCTCATAGAGTAGCATAATATTTTCAACCACTTCTCAAATGATCATGATAATCCAAAGGCACAGGTGGCTGCCTTGTTAAGGCAATTTAGCAAAATGCTACAATAATAAGCTATCAAACAATGATGGTAACGTTGCAAGACTTCTGATAGAGTATCATCTTGAGGACTAGATTTTAAAGACTTTACATTGTTCTGGCAATGAACTGAACCATTCACTAGTAACAATCCAGAGTCAGACATTCTCAACAAAGAACCTCTTCAAATATTATTAAGAATTCTATTCACTCTTGCTGCTTGTCCTCTCACCACAGTGATACACATTCTATTACTCAAACAACTACAATGAAAATAAACATCTCTGATTTCATTGCATAATATCTATACCTTCTTACTGACAATCAGTATCCCAAGCAATACAGAACTACCTGGTGCATCTTCTGGGAGACCAAGACGTTTAATTCTAGGCAGAGGCACAAAGTGTGGAATCAACATTTGAGTATCTGCTCGCAGATAATTAGCACATTTAGTACCCAGTCTAGAGGAATGTTCGAACTGATTTCAATGATTCCACTAGTCCAGAGTGACCCGGTCTGGGGTACGGCTCACTCCGATCCAGTTAAACCGGATGGCCAGACTTGACCAAGCCCCACACTGGCAGTCTTTGACTCGATGGGCTTGGTCTGGATCAGATCATTCAGGGTAATATTTATCTACTTCAAAGTAGATTGAAACACTGAAGAAGTGAGATGGTAAGCCTTGAAATCCTAACCCAGATACAACGTCATTGCGCCCACTGCTAGAAATCACCACCGCAAGAAACGCAACCGACCTCCCCACTGCTTGTAAGCATCAATATGAGAAACTCAAAACATGCCAAAGCAAACTAACAAATGTACATACCGGTCGATTAAAGCGTCCTATCTGTCTGAAGATAGCACGGAAAGGGTTCCATCTTGTTTAGGCAAGCTGGGGACAGACGGAAAGAACGGCCAGTGATAGAGAAGCGCAGTGCCTGGTGGCTATCCACCGATATCCATTGATCCTAGGAGACATAACAAAATCTATATCTAAAATGGAATGATTACTCTGACCGTAATCCAAAATCCGTGAGAAATCATTGATTACTCTATTTGTTGACTCAGTATATATGTAACTGCCAGTGTATTTGCACCGATTCGGCCCAAATGGACTTGCACAAAGCAGTCCAGGCCAGTTCACTCCAGGTCCACAACACTTGCAGATTGGCCCAAGCCCGATCCAAAAATTACTCGGACTGGATTAGACTGGACTTGGACAGACCCGGTCCTGACTGCACCATTGCTGGACTGCTGGAATCATTGACCTATCTCCTCCCAGATGAGGAATTCATGCATATTTGTAATTCCCTAAATAAATCTTATGATGATTGTGTGTGTTAGTGGTTTGTGGGAAGAATTTCATGAAGTCAAATCTCGGAATGGGATGGGGAATACCGAGCAGATCAATTGGTGACTAGACGGTTGTACTTAAACAAAATAATATTGTAGTGATTATTGAGGTTGAAGTACACCCATAAGATGGACGTCCAGAGTTGCAGGTACCAGGCACTAGTTGATTTGAAGAGGGTACAGAATGGTGGGTAGTTTTGGTGGCCAGCATGTAGTGCATAGAAGGCTGCATATGTTAACCAATATCATGACAATAGTTGACATTATTGTTTGAACTGAATATTTAGCACAGCTACCACAACCAGATCTCATAATTTCTTCATATTATAGTCTTGACAAGTGGAGCAGTATAGTCAGCATGAAAGTTGGACTGTGAGATCATTTGAGAGCAGATCATGAATACTGATATACTGAAGATTCTGATACCTACGTTATATCAATTGTAGGTATATGTCTACCCAACCAGTCTTGGGCTGATGATGATAATGGCAATAGCAATAGTCTTGGTGATGATGAGGGTGTTAATGATGCTATGGCAGGGTAATTGGTTTTTTACCACCACTACTCACATAGACAGGAGATGCGGTTAGAAGGAGCGATATCCAAAAATGCGAAGATATTGGAGCAAGACTGAGTGCTGGGAAAAACATATATTTGAAAGACTGAGGGGTAGATAGTCATCACCATACTATACAATAAAGTACATGCTGTATTTTTCCCAGATTTTAGGATTGAATAGTATGCCATGGTGTTACCAACATGCTCCGACAGTACAAACAGTTCAGTTTAGGTTCAGACCTCTCGAAGAACACTACCCACTGCTTCTTGTCGAGTCAAACCTGAACATTACCTATTCATCCCTGGGGTTTTGCCATGTTTGCCTAGACCAGACTGTTACAATCCATGGTTCCGGATATAGGGTTTTTGTATTCATTGTCACATTCAGATACCCTACTGCTAATCGTAAACTATTTACATTTCTGCCTCATTGTCTTGTTTTGATGTATTGTTCACCTTTGTGATCAAAAACAAGAGAGACACACACCATGCCCCATCAGGAAAATTGGAGTCGACAGAGTGTCAACCATTATTGGTGTTCCATCTTGGGGAATCGGAGTTGGCATTTGATACCGACAATTATACATGAGGTATGAGCCCAATGAATCGCAAAAGAGAAAGCGATACACTCCCTGCCAATTCAGAAAACAAGTCTCAATAGATGGTCAATGATTTTTGCCTTTACATCATGGTTAAACTGAGTGCCAACTTTTTACAGACATTCATACATGAGGTTTAGGCTGTCATTATGGGTAAAATGAAGAGCAATACGCTCCCTGCCCATTTCTGAACATAAGAGTCAGCAGAGCATCAATGATTTTTGGTCTTCTATGTGAGGTAATTAATTAGAGACTGGGTCATTGTAATACATGCTGAAAGTATTGGCCAACTGACTGGGCAGAAACAGTAGCTACAACATCACTACTATTTTCTAAAAATAATTGTTAATAAAGCATCAATGATTTTTCATCTTGTAAGTCAGCAAATTAAAAAGTCTTTCGCTCGTTATATTACATAATTTCAGTTTTGGCTTCCAGTATCGACCAAAGAGAGAGCGGCAAGGTGTGTCTCCGACCTTGAAAATGAGCATATACGTAGTGTCAAGGATTTTTGGCCTTGCGTAATGTCAAATTAAAGTGTGATGTGGCCATTACTATCTGTATACGCAGTTTGGAGGGGTTGTATTGCCTAAAATTCTCATGAACACTGAGTTACAGCTTTCAAAATGGTTTAAGTTGTGACTATCCTGGAGGCTGTCGTAGGAAGAGTTTTTGCTTATCTGCCTATAAAGGCAGTCAGCGACTGGATGCGCTGGGAAAAATGATGTTATGCAATGAGTAACACCTAGAGACACTGTTTTTGGGCTGGTAATCCATAGCATATTTGACGCTTGGCACTATGAGGTCCAATGGACCTTCAATTCGAGTAGATTACTATAATACACTTGCGATTATGGGTGCTTGATACTATACATCATGCTGTATTCAATACAACTGCCAAATTCACAGTGTTGCTCGCTCTCAAGTACACTCTGAACAACCCTCCTCATTGCACTCGATTGTACACTCTCTGCCTGCTTAACTTTCACTCCCAACTATGCTCTCAAGATGCTCCAAAGTACACTGTGAGTACGCTCCCCAGTACACCTCCTGGTATGTTCTCAAGTACACTCCCGAGCATGCCGCCAAGGATGCTCACATTTGCACTCGATGGCACACAGCCAGCCTGCTTAACTGTCCAGCCCAATGCCAGTATTCCAGAAGCTCTCAAGTACACTCCCGAGCATGCTCTCAAGTACACTTCCAATTGCACTCGATGGTACACTCCCAGCCTACTTGGCTCCACGCTCCCAAGTACACTCTCAAGAGGGAAGACACTTCCAATCTCACTTGACTATATGCTCACATGTACTTTCCTTTATGTTCGATCCAAAGACTTGCTGAACTGCAGAAGCAAGGAACCGTGAGTCATCAGTTGCAGGCGCTATGGTGAAATGGCGGAGCTAGCAAGCAGAGGACTCATTATCAACAGTCCACTGCACCTTTCACGGCATTTAAAAAGAATTCGTAAGAAAGAGCGGTGCTGGCTCGAGGAACATAGGAACAGGGTGAGAAGATAATGTACTACCTGGCCATGAGCATCCACAAAATCTCGGAAAGATCAAGGGAAAGCAACAGCTGGAAATGATCGAGTATGTAATTTGTTCTTTGTGAGATCATGATATAAGATGAGATTCAAGTTACCCGAGCGTCAAACTACAATATACTCCTCATCGCTCCGTCCATCTTTGGTAACCCTGTATCTCCGTCCGCCCCAGGTGCCCAAGCCATCTCCGTCACCCCAGAATCTCTGTTCACCCGCCATAGCTCAGTTTACTGCTAACCTGTGTGGCAGTGGTAGTGAGATCCGGATTCTCCCTCCACTGCGCCAGGCAGTGGGAGGCATCAGTTGGAGGCACCAGGCGCCAGGACGCAGGAAGCAGGTGGCATATTGTGAGTATTGTTAGGCGGGCAGCTTGTGGCGTGCCGCAGATAGCGAGCGTCAAAGGGTGCGCGAATCATGACCTTGGTCAATATCATAGTCTGAATCTGATTTTTAGCGCGCCCACTGTGACATGATCTCACCATGCTTCATGGTCATGGTGTAGACCATTGGAGGATTGCATTCTACAACAAACATAGTTAGTTCAAACTTGGGGAGGACCGATGTCCAACTCAGATTTTCCAGCCAAATCTGGTACCCAGTTTAGACTAATTTTGCCCGTATGTGTGTGCATTCAGTATGGGACTGATGGAGATAATGGCGATGGCGATGGTAATGGCGATGGTAATGGTAATAGTACTGGTAATGGTGTTGGTGATAGCGATTATTGTACCAGAAGTACTTTGACACGTATGTTGGCTACATCAACATCAGCAATGAAGCTTCCACAGACTTTGAGCCTTCTACTAGCCAAAGCTTCCACAGCCCTAGAGCCTTCTATTAGCCAAAGCTTCCACAAACTCAGAGTGTTTGATCAGCCAAAAGCTTCCTGTGGAAAACCCTACTCCTCCCGAGTATGCTCCTATATGCTCGATGCAGAGACTTGTTGTGCAGTGATTGGTGGGTGGTGTTTGGCAGGTGGCAGGTGGCTGTTAGCGGGTGGCAGGTGGCCGAGATCATGATGTCGGTCTATATCATAGTCTGAATCTTATCTTTGTTATACCCACTGAAACAGAATCTCACGATTCCTTACGGCCATGATATTGACCATTGCAGCCTTTCATTCTGTAGGAATGCTGAACAATTCGATGCTGGGGAGAGCAGATCTCCGACTCTGATTTTCCAGCGGAATCTCCTACTTGCTTTCCACAGGTTGTGGGAGTATGGGTCCACATTTAGGCCGGAGCTGATGGTTATGATGGCGATGGGGATGGTGGTATTAGTGATGATCGTGATGTTAATGACCGCGATGGTGATGGTGTGGGCGATGGTGATCATAGTACCAGTTGCACTTAGACAAGTACGTTGGCTACATCAATGTTAGCATTAAAGCTTCTACAGACTTAGAGCCTTCCATTAGCCAAAGCTTCCAGACATAGAACCTTCTAGTACCCAAAGCTTCTACAAACTCAGAGTTTTCCATCGGCCAAAGGCTTCCAGTGGAGGAAAACTCAACTCCTCCCAAAGTGCAGCACTCTCAAGCAGGCTCCAAAGCAGGCTTGAGAGTGGGCTTGAGAGCCAGCATTCAATCGCCAGCGAGCTCTGATGCAGACTCATAGCGATAGTGTGTACAGTACTGATATAACAGCAGGCACTAAACACAAGTGTAGGTCCATCTCTGGCTGGCCGCCATATACAGTTCCAAAGCCCAACAGGCACATCTCTATAAAGTGACTATAGATGACTATAGGCTGTGCATCGCGCAGGGGTCCATGGGAATCTTCCTATGAGCTGCGCGTGTACAGGTGTACATATAGCACAGCCTATCGTCAATTTGCACTTTTGCCAATCTGGTCGCTGTCAGTCATCAAAGACCATGTAGATTACCCGAGATGCAAGACTACCAAATGTGGATGTACCATTAATTCTCATGGTCAACATGGGGTAGTGAGCGTGTAGGTATCTATTGGGCCAACGAAAGCAGTCCATATTTTGATTATATATCACACCAAGTAAGTAACTTTTTAGTGACCTGACTTACAGTACCAAAAATCGGTAATACTTCTTTGACACTTATTTTGCTATTGGCAAATCTACAATATACCAAAATTCAATTTGGTATGGAATACCAGTATTCGTATTTTGGCAGTCATTCTATTGTCTTTCTGTACATCTTTCTTTTTCACTACATCGTTCTGTAATAATGAATATAAATATATACTTGAAAATATACTTTGAAGTGTCTGGTAATTGCCCATAATAATGATACTCAAAAATTCTGTCCCATTCTATCAATGGTCATCTTTGCAATTATGTTCACTGAATATGCTGCTCTTGTTCACACAATGGATACCAGCTGCATTGCCACAAAGCATATATTGTACTAACCCATGGATGTTTCCTGAGCAGTCCGCAAATCCACATTAAGATCTTTGTCTATTAACGATCTTTGGCTGATACATCAAGATTGATACATCGACCATTGGGAGTAGGAGTATGTAAATACACATATCCAAGAAGTTCACCATTAATCCCAGAAATTTCAACATCTGCGTTATTACAAGGTGGCACACAGGGTACTCCAGGCGGAGGTGGTGGCAGTGCTTGTGGAGGTATACTTGTTCCTTTACGCCTCCAGTGTGTGTGCGTATTCTTTGTTGTGCCATTGTGACAAGGAAGGTAGCTGTCAATTTGATTTTCATAAACCATTGCCAGGTGCCTTTCTATCGTAGCATTCACCATTGTATTCTCAGGAAACTCCACTGCTGGCTTCTTCTGATCCGGGAGTTCAGCATGTGGTATCGTGTCCAGTTATGGCATCCTATCTATTGTAGTGTGAAAAAACCCTCCCTTGGGCATTTTGGTCATAGTCAAGACAAGACATGTATTGGACTGTTCTAGCTGTCCCTGACTACGTTGCCTTACCATACAATCTGACATGTGGAAAACCTGCAAGAAATTAGTTGCCACTTTTATCAGTGAGATTCGGCTGTTATGTCTGCCATATATAATGCAATTGCCTGCTGTAAGGACGTTAAAACCTGTTTCGTCCACACTTAGGGTGGTTAAGCAACAAATTCATGTGCGAAAATACCAGCACTGACATCATTATGATGTTCGATTTGGTGGACTTCGCAAACCCATGACTTCATCCACCCTGCTGGTTTCATGTTACAGGCAGTGATAAATTGATTATATAGTTTTCTGTGTACACCAGCTGTACATGATATTGTTAGTTGGCAGCCACCTAGCTCAGTATGGAGTTACATACATCCCATCACATGCTGCTGTTTATTCTTGTAACTTGTTTGTTTTGCTTAACAATTATTAATGTGGGGCATGGGTTACATTTTTGGTGGCTGTATTGGCATTGTCACAGAGAACTAAGTGTTGTCTACATTGCTGTTATCTCTCAGAGCGTGGTGCATTGGATGAAGCACCTGCCATTTTGCTCGATATTGATCCTCTCGCACCTAGCTCTTTGTTTGTAGAGGCTGGACTTACTGTTATGCCAAAGGTGAAAAAGATGATAATAAACAGACGTGGGAAGCTGTGAGGAATATATAGTAAGCTGCACGTTAAGATGAAATGAGTGACAGCCACCATTTATAGTCTACTCAAGACAAATCCTACTGCAGATTCCTCAAGATTGCAGGGGATTCCAAAAGTCCCAAAATATTCAACAAGTAGGTTCAATGTTGTGTGAATGTTTTCAGGGATACATTGTGGTGAATGACGGCGGAAATCTCATGTGACAGATATAACAAGGTCATTCTTCAATGGAAATGACGTGCTGCGATGTTTCTCTGAAGCGATCACGGTGATCTTGCATGAAGTACAGGATAACGATCAATTCATATTCTATGGTTCACATTACAGGTCCGAATGAAGTGACGGCCAAAACGCAGATTGTACTTTGTTCAAGGTGATTAAACGTGCCAATCTTGACATAATAGTAACAACCTGACTGTGAAAGGCGAGGTCAGACATAGCTGATATTGGTAACGCAATGTGAGATCAGGAACGAGTCAAGAGACACACGAGATTCATCTCCTGGAACTCAAGACAAGGCAAGAATCGAATCTGTTTCAAAGTCGTAACTTACTTTACTTCTCAAGAGAACGAGTAAAGAGAGACAAAAAGAAAATCCTTGAACACCAACACAACCTCTGTTAATATTCCATTTGTCTGCCATCCTGAAATCATTCCTTATACACTGATGTAATTCCCCAATCTTTTCCCATGATGTCACCCACCACCAACACAATTCTCATCAACACAACCATGTCACATCTTCTGACTTCGCAACTCCTCAACCCACTTGCTTATCATACATAATGATATAGTGCCAGCACCCGACCGCGTCCTGATGCCATCGCCATATCCATCAACATCTGCATCTTTTCGTAACCCAATTGTCTCCACAGAATCTCTGTATTACCACCATTATCCCTAAGTATCGTTACATTTCTCCAAGCCGACATGTTATCACCCTCCTCAGTTGGACGCTCTCCAGGAACATTTTCTAACAGTCCAGGCTTTTCTGCATAATGTTAATCGGACTCATCCTTGGCTTGCAATCTAATTACAATCTTTACGAGTTCCCAAGCCAAAGAATCATACCCATCAACGGTATCAGGTACTGTGACACAATATGGTTAGTGTTAGCAACGGTACCAACACGCTAGAATGGTTGCGGGTTAGGGTTGGAACCGGAACCGAACTGTGGCAACGGTTTTACCACATGAAAAACCTAGACCGTTGGCATTGGACCGGTTTCCACCTCATAACTCGGTCTTTGCAAGCCCAGATATCTCATGTTAGGGGTTCTCCCTTAGCAGAGTATATGTAACCTGGGATAACCAATGATGGGTACTTGTCAGAGGAACCTTCGGATCACCTGACTTGCATAACGACTGCCCTAGGCATCCTTAGAACTTTCTGTCACGATTACCTTTAACAGGGTATGAGTGGTACTCGTCTCGATTGAATAAGCTTCGGCTTAGCGGAATCATTGAAGCATATGCCGAGGCAGCTGATTTGATAATGCAATGACATTGCCAGATCGAAATGGCTACAACCCTGCCGAGTGGGTCATTTCCAACCAGATTCATTTTCCAGACACTAGAGTGATTATGTCTGAACGGATAGAGCAAAGGAGTTCGCGCCGCAGACACGGCAATCGTTAGTTGCAAGCTATCAAGTGGGATCTTAAGACCGGTTGTCTTATGTGACATCGGAGCACTGGGCACTCCCTGGCCAAAGGGAATGGTCCCGGCCTAAGCAGCGGCATGATTGAGGGATTATGATATTGGCTGATGATATGAGGCCTAATGCAACCCCGCACATTGGCGCATGCGCAACGGCAACTGCAAGAGCCTTTCGTTCAGATACGAAAGTGTGCGTGTCATCTAATCTACATCAGCATAGTGGTGGTTGTCCGCCATGTAAACCTATGATGCAATCATACTATAGTATTGATCAGCTCGAAGACGCTGTACGCTATGTCAGCAGTCGTTCCCGAATACCGAACCATACGAGTGTGAGATGTCCAAGTTGAAGTTATGAACTGATTTATGATATTGTGCAAGTGTGGGCTGATTCTTATAAGTAGCGTAAGCATTAATACCGCACCTGCATATACACGATAACCTCGGGGATTCGTGGCAATCTCTACCATGCACATTCTGTGCCGACTTGCCTTCGGATGCATGCGGATGATAAGGAATGTAAGACACAAAGTACAATGCTATCAGAATCATGGAAAGGAAATATGGGTGCGCATGCGTAACATCCCGATTGAACTTGCTATATAAAGGGTCACATTGTTCTGGCAATGAGAAGGACAAGCTCTAGCAGCGAAACAGTCAGCGATACCTACCAGCGAAGAACGATCTGAGATATTATTGTGTTTTTATGATACCTATACCTATTATTATATATATAAAATCTATTAGCTTTCTGTAGCGGCAGCCCCGCACCGATAAGTATCATCCAGCAGATGACCCTTACCTTTGCAAATGACAACGACGTTATTGTTTATGCTTCGGAGAAGATCATTTCTTACGCCTGAGATAATCAGTATATTTTTCTAGCGCAAAGTGTTTGGTGGATTTCCTCGATTATCGGATTGCAAGAAGTACTGATTACACATATCAATAACCTCAGGGTGAGGAGTAATTCTGAGCAGCCTGAGCTATATCTGGATCCAGTAGTCGTTCAAGGATTATCAGATATCCAGGAATTAGCATCACCCGATGTTAGTCATGCAAATATTTATCCAAGTCTGATTGCTCGAATCCAGAATTCCGATAGTCCCGATATCAGTTCCGAGGACAAATCAGTTAGTACATCGGAAGGTGATATCCATAACGAAATTATCGATAACTGCGAGTCATTCTTGGAAGAGGCTAAAGAAGAAAGGAAAGCCATTGGACGGAAAACACGTCCAGTTAGTCGAGCGGTCAAGCGGACCGCAATTAAAAAGCCAAACGGAAGCTTGTAACCTTCGGTACACAGACTGATGGAATTAACAGTACTGAATTAAGAAGAAGGAAGGCCGCCGGCGAGTGTCAACGTTGTGCCTGGCCTCGAGATAGGAAAGGAAGCCATAAGACGATTGATTGCTTCCGTTGGAAACGACTTCAGAAAGGAACAGCTCTTTTCCCTAAAAAGAAATCATACAATAAGAATTAGGATCTAGGGCCGTACCTAAGTATCTATACTTAGTATCAGAGTACCCCCCTAACATCTCACACCAATTAAGTATTTGAGTTCTGATTGTATCGTGACATGATCAGTGTGTAGATTGTGCAATTCTGGCTGCTCCTTCACCTGCCGCTTTCAGATTTGTGATCCGAGCAATATTTGTTGAGTCGCTATTGAAAACCCGGTAATTTCGCGTACTATGTGCCTTTATTTCACAGCTATTCAACGAATATCAGTCTGATCGCAAATCGGAAGGTGGAAGGTAAAAGAGCGACTAGTGCTGCACAATCTACATACTGATCATGTCATGATACGATCTGAACTCAAATACTTAATTGGAGCGAAAGTTGCAGGAACCGTAATATGGAACAGCCATCCGCATACCACCTTGCCAAAAAACCGTGGGTATATATCCAGTCCGGGTAACAACCTCGCCAAGACAAAGCGGTTCAAGTTTTTGGCCTGGTTGAGCACCGGACCGAGCTGAAACGCTGGCCAAAAACCGGACCGCTGGCGGGTTACCCTGACCAATTGTTAACACTAGATATGGTACATCCCGCTATCTTCGGCACTTGATTCTTGATACTCCTCCTCACAATCAACCTCCTCCAAAAGGTGGGGTGCAATTCGGCATTCAAATAAGTGACTATCTGCCACAGGATCCAAATGTGAGACAGGTTGAACTCGGTGAATTCGTATCAAGTCAGGCAACTCTAACTTACAAGCATTTTCACACTGGGAGGTCCAACTTGAGACTCGATCAATAAAACCCCCTAATGACTTACGGACAAATAAAGAGAAGAATAATAAGACTTCACTCAGGATGCATATATGGATTACCACCCAAGAAGATACAAGGTGACTGTTGAGATCTCTGCTTCTGATAGATAGCATTAACTACAGAGTATTGACTTATGCTATCAGTATTCTGATGTATAGAACGCAGGGGTATCCTACTCTGAAGATCCTCTGAACTAACACACTATTGAGCTGGTTCTCAGACTTTCTTCGGACTCAAAAGTATCGTCCCAGCATCTGCCACGTATACCCTTCGACCGGATGTCCTCCAGCCCAATGACTCTAAGTATCGACTTGTTTAATAAGCAACAGCGAAGTAGTTTTGCTTCAATTGAAGAAGTAGTTCCGACTAAAGAGTATCCTATGAGAAGTATCATCTGAACTTTCACATATTCTGACTAGTCCTCAGATGTCACAGGGGTGCTTAATCCCAATAATCAAGACAACATTTATTAAATTAAGTACAACTGCCTATCTAGTTACTCTTTCTTTCTTCATCTTATCCTACGTCTTAACCTCTTGCCACCATTTTGCAAGAGCTTCTAAATTGAACCTCTGCCAGTGCCCATCTCTGATGTCAATGAAGATTAAACTTTGTTGTCAAATAACCACTCCTCAGACATTTCCTCAAATGGTAATACACCTATGTTGAGATATCTCAGTACCAGGTAGTCGATATTCTCAAGTTCGCAGAAACGTAAAATCACACCACATATGTGGGTTACATGGCGCTCTGGCAATTAACAAAGCAGATTGCCAAAACTCTCAACTATTCTCTGCAACAGGTACTTGGCAGGTGTATATTAATGTCCAGGTATACGTTGCACAATCACGTGTTTGTATGAGGGGAGAGTTGTTTGTAAATGTGAATAGAATTCTTCCTAATATTATAAAATTGTCTTCGGTGTTCTGGTTGTTGACAGTGGATTATTGCATGAGCCTTCTTCTCAGTGTCGAAGCAACACCATCAGTTTAGAGTGGTCTTCGATGGACTATACACCCATACTTGGATGCTTATAACCAAACTGCTCATAATCGGGTTTCCACAGTCACGTCATATGCCAGGAAAAAACATGCGACACATCCCACTAGGTTATCATGTTTATGCAGATGAGGTATTGAAGCATTACACACATGATAATAATCAGGAAATCCATCGCGTATTATCATGTCAGACAGTGTGTCAGATGAAACTTGAACTTAGACATCTCACAATCCGCTTACTTCAGCAGTTGTATCATCTGGCAATCTTAGTCACTAATACCTATCGCAAATTAATGCCTCACCTTAAAGGCTATGTGGCTTGCAATCATTGATTTAATTTGCGACCAACTGATACTATGCAAACATAGAACTGAATGCGTCAGCTCATGTCAAATACAATTCGGATATTGCAATACAAACTAACTCAAACCAATGAGCAGGGTTGCTTTAGCCTTCATATCGACAGCCAAAGTCATAATTCCATCAGTCGCATCATGCTCAGGCCGAGACCATTTTCTATTGCGCCGGAGCGCCCCAGTACCTCAGATCGCCTGAAGCAAAATGCCGAAGTTTCCACATAGTCGCATATTGACTTCTGACTGCGGTGTCTAGAAAGACATGTCCCGCTAATATCAGGAATAATGAATGTGGTTGAGAGTTCACTCAATGGTCATTTTCACGCTCACCTCAAAATGCTCTCAAGCACCCCCTGCAGCCACAGTCGAGATATACTGTGTGTATATAGTTAGCTATATAGGGACATAGATACATATATGAGAATACAAACTGAATAGATGAGTTTTAAAAATCGTTGAATGATAAGTAGTAGCTATGATTTCCTGGCGCACCAGTAGCGTTCCCCAGGAAAATGCTGTTTTTCCCAGACTCCTCTACTATGATTCGAGGTGCTCCCAGGCTTGTTGCCAGCACACCCAGACCAGTCATCAGCGTTCCGAAACTTGTCGCCGGCGCTCCCAGGTGCTCCCAGCATTGTCCTCAGCGCTCCCAGGTATATCGCCGGTCCTCCCAGGTGCACCCAAAGTTCTCTCTGGCACTCCAAGGTGTTTCCAAACCTATCACAGTCACTCCCATGGTACTCCTGTACCAGTCATCAGAGATCCCAGTTAATCTGAAGGCCGGCCAGAATGCCCTCCTAGGGTCTGATACTTTCCTGAAATTGACGCATCAAAGTTTGCACTCCACATTCTCTCAGACACTACTGGAGTCTTCCAGTGACTAAAATACATTTTGCTGATGGAGGATACTTCTCTCTTGAAGTCCAGAGTTGTATGTTTATTCATCAGTTCAATATAATGCTTATATTTATCACTCTTGTTACTTGGTTATTTGGAATAACTTGGTCAAAGCAAGTCATTGAGCAAGAAGAGAGCAAGTTGATTCTTTAAAGTCTGATAGAAATCCGATGCTAGGGGTTCTCCCTTAGCAGTGATAAATATGCTTGTGATATCAAAATGAATAGATGTCACGGAGTTGCTCTCAGTCTCATCACATGATGTGCGCAACCCCAATTACTGGCGTCACAAGTACTGTTACCACCAGTTCCGGATTGCCCTGCTGTGGTCCGGCCCAGGTCAGGAACTATCAAAGAACCCGAACCGGGTGACTCACGCCGGGTTGTTACCCACACTGGACATACACCCGCTGCCGTTTAGCCGGGTTGGAACCGGACCATGGTTCCTACTTTGTGGTTCCCATCACTTTGGCTGCAATGAAGTATTTGAGTTCTGATCGTATCGTGACATGATCAGTAGGTAGATTGTGTAGTTCCAGTCGCTCTTTTACGTGCCACTTTGAGATTTGCGATCCAACTGATATTCGTTGAGTGGCCATGAAACAAGGGTAAATTTTAGGCGCAATTGGCAGGTTTTGGATAGCGACTGAATGAATATTGGTCGGATCGCAAATCTGAAATCGGGAGGTGAATGAGCGGCTGGAACTGCACAATCTACATACTGATCATGTTACAGTACAATCTGAACTCAAATACTTAATTGAAGCCAAAGTTGTGATGTTCAAATTCCAGGTTTTTGGTGGTAAAACTGGCTCAATTGCAACGGTCAGGGTTATTGTGTGGTAATGCCCATTTCAACAGGTACAGTCAGGTTCGAACCCAAACCTGGAAACGTTCTAGCAGGTTTAAACCGTTGCTAACAATCGTCTGACTCACAAGGAAGCCATTCCAATGTCCTTTACAGGGGATACATAGAAGTCCCGTGTCGATTGAATAAGCACGACTTGTGCATCGCGGAGTCACTTAAGATGATGCAACTATCTAGACATACTGGAAAGCTTAGCTTTAGCCAGGCATATAGTTGTGAGATACACTCTGAGGCAGTGATCAAGCGAGTTTCGGGATGCACTTGGAGGCCATAATCAAGCGAGTCTGGAGATGCACTTGGAGGCCGTAATCGAGCCAGTTTGGAGATACACTTGGAGGCCGTGTTTGAGCGAGTTTGGAGATGCACTTGAGGGTCGTGATTGAGCGAGTTTGGAGATATGCACTTCGAGGCCATGATCGTGCAAACTTGGAGGCCACAATCGAGCGACTTCGGAGGGCGTTATAGAGAGAGTTTGGAGATGCAGTTGGAGGCCTTAATCGAACGAGTTTGGACAAGATCTTGAAGGCAGTCGATGGACACGGCGCCGGGTGCTGAGACTCTTTTCATCAGTTAGGTAACTAGCAACCCTGGGACTTTGACAAGGTGACTTCACCTTTGAGCTCTCATTGAGACCAGGTATGATGGCAGTCGATCGTGTAGGGAGGCACGCTGTAAGCTGAAGGTCCATTCCGGGGTCAACTCATAATCATGAGAATGAAGGGAAGACAAAATATCTTGGGTAGATGCTGTACTCGGTGTATGCTGCACTCTGTGTATGCGGTACTCGGTGTACACTCATAATCATAACATGGAGAGATAGACAGGGATAACATATCTTCGTGTTCTGTGATGATATTATAGTTATGGATGCGAAAGAGAGGGATAGGGGATGAAAATGAGAGCAATGTGGAGGATATGAGCGGATATGAGCAATCAGGGAAATGACTTACCTGATTAAGTTGGGAAGACCTCGTATCGGTGTTATTATACGCCGGATCAGGACATGGACCTGCCATATTGGGGATGGAGAATTGACTTGCACACAAAACTCTCTCAGTCCCAGTTTCTCATGATGATTTCCTTCATCTCTTTTCGTCTCTCTCCTTTTCGTTCTCAACTCTACCATCACCTAAGAACGTAAAGTTAAGTCATCCCTCTCTATCTCTCCATGTCATGATCATGAGTGGATACCGAGTATAGCATACTCTGAGTACATTATACACTGAGTACTGCATACACTGCGTACTGAATATACCGCGCACTGCATCATCCCAAGATCGACTGTCTCCCGCTCCCAGCCAGTCTCCCAAGCTCTTAGCGGACCTTGTTGTACTCAATTCTCTACATTCCCACAATCAAGAGATAACCAATTAATAGGGTCTTAGCTTTCATCATCACACATGCCTCCCGATCTAACATCTCCAGATTCACTGACTCCATGTTCACTGCCTCCAGATTGACCACCTTCAGATCAATCGCTTCCAGATCAACCACCTCCAACTACTCCTCCAATCTTGTTTGATCTTGGCCTCCAAGTGTATCTCCCAATACGCTCAAGTACGGCTTCCAAGTTCATCTCTGAGTTCACTCGATCTCTCGGTCTCCAGGTGCATCTGCATATTCGCTTGATCCCGATCTCCATGTGGATCTCTCAGTTCACTCAATCTCTCCATCTCCAAGTGCATCTCCAAACTCGCTCCATCCCCATCTCCAAGTGCATCTCTGAGTTCACTCGATCTCTCGGTCTCCAAGTGCATCTCCAAACATGCTCGATCCTGTTCTCCAAGTGCATCTCTGAGTAAACTAGATCTCAGTCTCCTAGTGCATCTTCAAACACTCTCAATCACGGCCTCCAAGTACATTTTCAAAGAGCGACAGTGATTGTATGCAGATACAGAGGTAACGTAGATAGCCAGAGTAACAGGGAGTATATATTTGGCAGACCCTGGAGTAGATAGATATCATCTCATTTCCATCTCATCTTATCATACAATGAAAATACACACTCTACCTTTCTCAACTTGTGGTCTCAGTCGCTCTGTTTGAAATTTCGTAGATCCGCGTCATTGCATGGTTCCTCAATGCCGGAAAGTATTATGTCTTCTCACCCAATTCCTACACTCCTCCAACCAGACTCACTCTTTCCTATGAATTACATTTGTATGCCATGTGAGGTGCTACCGAGTGTTGATGGCCGGCTCTCTACCTTGTATGTCAATCGTTTCACCACATTGACCTCCAAGTGGTGCATCTCTAAGTTCCCAATCGGTGTGTCCAAGTGCTCCTCCAATTATGCTCCAGTACCATCTGCGGCCAGATTGATAGTATATATATATATAGAGAGACTGAAATAGTGCTTGCCATATTATGTTTGAGCGTATCTTGTGACTGTAACAGACCAAATGCCTTGTGGTTATGCAAGAACCACTGCTTGGATAATACGGCACCATGTCTTCCGCAGAGCTGCGCAGCGGTCTCAGCCCCTCTTGAAGTATCCCGCCAAGCTGTGCAGCTGTCACTGCTTCTCCCCAAAAGTCCCGCACATCTGCGCAGAAGTCTCAGGAGCTCCAAAATTTGACTATTCTATAAGCCAAATCTCGTAGCATTCTGAATGCACCTCCATAACTTCAGGTGCTTTCAGGAGCACCTGAGAATGCTCTTGCAGACTCTGAGAGCACTTTGCTTAGCTCCAGGGGGGTCTGGGAGCATCTGGAAGTACTTAGAAGCACTGGTGAGGTTGCCCGGAGTGTCTGCAAGAATTGCGTGTTGCTTCCGGACCGATTAACATTTTGCTGATGTCGTTGGCTTCGATACAGAACTAATCGATAATCCACGGGAACAATCTTAAAGCTTCAACTTCTGGTCGAGAAAGTCAATAGATATCTGTGGCTAAATCTGAATGTAGATTGTATTTTCAATAGTGTGTTATTAATAAACTTCTTCCATGTTAGTATTGCTGATATATATCAGATGATCAACATACTGAATAATCCTAAGACTACCAAAGCCTGTTTTGGAGTTTACATACGTAACTGCCACATCATCTTTACTATCTATCATCGATAGTCGAAATCTAACTCCCCAGAGTATCAACCACATTATCAAGATAATGTGCTCAAATTGTGACAGAATTCCTATTGGCCATGTCTCATATGGATACGAGCTAATCACCAGCCAATTATAAACAAATAGTTTCCTGTCACCAAGAGTCAGTGAGAGTGCGCTCTCATATACAAACTGGATAGGTAATGGTGTAACAATCGCAGCAAAGACAGTTCCTGTAATTCGACTACACTTTATTGGAGCCAAATTTACAATAATTTGGAACTGAGCTGTGTTGCGATATATTGAATGGTGAGTATCCCACGCCACTCAGGATATATGTCAATTCCTATTTGCCCAGACCAAGAACGTGTGGTCAATATATGGGTTGATATTTATAAGTCCATTTGGTTGACAGGACTCCGATATATTGATTATTGGTTCCTAACTAATCTGTTAAATCACTCTACATATCTCAAGATGCCATGGTGGTTTGATATTGAGAACATCTCATCTCATCAAGAATTCACCATTCGAGCACAAGTGAATAGTCGATTGTTTCGCTACATGGAATAATGTTTCTGACTGATAAGTAGTTACTCTTGACAATGAAATCCTACGACCATTACCAATCTTAAGATGATTCACATCTTGCTTGCACTTGGCCTGAGTACCGTCATTGATCTATTGATATGAATGTCGTGTTATTGAGATTTTACTAATTGGTGAGGTAATCTGGAAGGTAGATCCAATACGGAAATCCGAGTGATATTTCGTAATTGCAAATCAAGTACATCAGCAAAAGTGCACATCGACTATAGGATGCGCTACGCACACACGCACACAAGCGCAGCTCATTGCGAGCTACCTGTGGACCCCTGCGCGACACGTAGCCTACGGTCATCTATAGTCGATTCAATGAGATGTGTGTCTTGGCCGATGGAACTATACTATATGGCTGCTGGCCAGAGATGGACCTATACTTTTCTTTACTACCTGCTGTTATACCGGTACTGTACATACTATCGCTGCGAGTCTGCATGAGAGCCCGCTGGCGATTGAAAGCCTGCTCTATAGCATACTTGGGAGCCTACTTGAGAGAGCCGCGCTTCGGGAGGAGTAGAGTTTTCCTCCACTGGAAGCCTTTGCCCGATGGCAAACTCTGAGTTTGTGGAAGCTTTGGCTAATAAAAGGGTCTAAGTCTGTAGAAGTTTTGATGCTAGCGTTGACGTAGCCAACCTACTTGTGTAAGTGTTTCTGGTACTATAATCACCATCACCGACACCATCACCATCACTGTCCTTCCCATCGCCATCGTCACCATCTGCCCTGCATCAGCAAAGGTGTAAATCGACTAAAGGCTGCACTACATGCACACACGTACACACACAGCACATATCAAACTTCCCGTGGACCCCTACGTGACGGGCTGGCTATAGTCATCTATAGTCAATTCAGAGAGATGTGCGCGTGGGCCGATGCCGGTATATACGGCTACTGGCCAGAGATGGACCTATGCTTGGCTTCACTGCCTGCTGTTATACCGGTACTGTACACACTATCGCTGCGAGTCTGCATGAGAGCCCGCTAGAAATTGAAAGCCTGCTCTACAGCCTACTTGAGAGCCTGCTTGAGAGCCTGCTTCAGAGAGCCGCACTTCGGAAGGAGTAGAGTTTTGCACTGGAAGCTTTTGGCCGATGGCAAACTCTGAGTTTGTGAAAGCTTCGCTAATAGAAGCTTCTAAGTCTGCGGAAGCTTTGGCTAATGGAAGGCTCTAAGTCTGGAAGCTTTGGCTAATGGAAGGCTCTAAGTCTGTGGAAGCGTTGGCTAATAGAAGGCTCTAAGTCTGTGGAAGCATCAATGCTGATGTTGATATAGCTATCCTACGTGTCTAAGTCCTTCTGGTACTCTAATCACCATCACCAATAGCATAACCGTCGCTATCATAATCATGGCCATCACCATCGCCCTAATCACCATCAACCCCAGACAGAATGCACACACATACGCCCACAATCGATTGGAAGCGGGCAGCAGATTCTTCTGGAATATCGGAGTCGAAGATCTGCTCTCCCCAAGATCCAATTATCTACCTTTCCTGCAGAATCTAAGGCCGCAATTGTCAACACCATGGCCTAGAGGCATCATGAGATTTCATCTCGGTGGCCGCGCTAAAGATAAGGTTCCAACCATGATATGGACCAACGTCATGATTCGGCCACCATACGCCGCCAGCCATCGTCAACACACCACATGCCACATGCCGCCTGGCAAACACTGTCCACCATATGCCACGTACCTCACGCCTCTCGGTGCCTGTCACCTGCAATTGATGCCTCCTGCTGGCTGGCTTCTGCAACTAAGCAAGTCTCTGGATCGAGCATGCAGGAGGGTACATGTGAGCATATAGTCAAGTGAGATTGGGAGTGTCATCCCTCTTGAGAGTGTACTTCGGAGCGTAGAGCCAAGTAGGCTGGGAGTGTGCCATCGAGTGCAATTGGAAGTGAACTTGAGAGCTTGCTTGGGAGTGTGCTTGAGAGCTTCATGAGCGCTGGTTTGGGCGTATACAGTCAAGCAGGCTGGCTGTGTGCCATCGAGTGCAAATGTAAGCGTCAATGTGAGAATGCCCGGGTGTGTACTCGAGAATATACTCGGTGTACTTGGGAGCATCTTGAGAGCATAGATTGGAGCGTACAGTCATGCAGGCTGGGAATGTATCGTCGAGTGCAATTGGGAGTGTACTTGAGAGTATGCTCGGGAGTGTGCTTGAGAACTTCGTGAGCGGTGGTTTCGAAGTGCACAGTCAAGCAGGCCGGCTGTGTACCATCGAGCGCAAGTAGAAGCGTCCTTGGGAGCTTACTAAGGAGTGTGCTTGAGAACAAACACGGAGGTGTACTACAGGGCGTACTCGCAGTGTACTTGGTAGCATCTTGAATGCTTAGTTGGGAGTGTAAGTCAAGAAGGCTGGGAGTGTCCAATCAAGTGCAATCAGGAGTGTACTTCAGAGCGTACTTGGGAGCGTGCAATGAAGTGCGTTTGGCAGTTTTATTGAATGCAGCATGTTGTATAGTATCAAGCGCCCATAATCGCATGCATATCATAGTAATCTAGTCAAACTGCAGGTCCGTAGGACCTCTTACTGCCACGCGTCAAATATGCTATGAATTACCGGCCCAAAACCAGCTTCTCTATGAGTTACGTGTCGTGTAAGGTCATTTTCCCCAGTGTGGCCCAAATGCGCACACATACGCCCACAATCTGTGGGAAGCAAGCGCCAGATTCCGCTGCAAAATCTAAGTCGGAGATCTGCTCTCCCCAAGATACTATTGACTACCATTTCTACAGAATCGAATTCCATAATAATCAACACCATGGTTGTAAGGCATCGTGATATGTTATCGCGGTAGGCGCACTAACGATATAATTCAGATTAAGACATAGACGGACGTCATCATTTCGGCAGCCCGCCACCTGTTACCCGCCACCTGCCACATGCAACACGCCTCCCACCAAACACTGCTCGCCACACTCCACTTGCCGCACGCCTCCCGGTGCCTGGCATCTCCTACGCAACATGTATCTTGATCGAGCTTGTTGGAGCACATTCGGGAGGAGTAGAGTTTTCCACGGAAAGCTTTTGGCCGATGGAAAACTCTTAGTTTGTGGAAGCTTTGGCTAATAGAAGGCTCTAGGTCTGTGGAAGCTTTGGCTAGTAGAAGACTCTAAGTCTGTGGAAGCTTTGATGGTGACATTGACATAGCCTACCTACTGGTCTAAGTACTTCTGGTACTATAATCACTATCACCAACACCATCACTATCGCCATCACCATCGCCTTTGCCATCGCCATCACCCTCATCTCCATCAGCCCCAGACCAAATGGGCACACCTACACCCACAATCGATGGGAAACGGACAGCAGATTCCGCTGGAAAATCTGAGTCAGTGATCTGCCCTCCCCAAGTTCAAATTGTCTACCTTTGTTGCGGAATCTAAGGCTACAATTGTGAACACCATCACCATGAGGCATCGTCAGATCCTGTCATGGCAGGCGCGCTAAAAATCAGGTTCAAACTATGATATCAACTGACGTCATGATTTCGGCCACCATACGCCGGCCACTATCTGCCACACACCACACGCCACATGCCGCCCGCCAAACACTGCCCACCATACGCCACCTACCTTACGCCTCCTGGTGCCTGGCTGTTGCAACTCAGCAAGTCTCTAAATCGAGCATGCAGGAATGTACATGGGAGCATATAGTCCAGTGAGATTGGGAGTGTCTTCTGTGGTGAAATGGCGGAGCTAGATGACAGAGAGCCAATCATCAACACTCGACCGCACCTCTTGCGGCATCCGAAAGGAATTCATGAGAAAGAGGGGTTCTGGCTCGAGGAGAGTAGGAGGATGGTGAGAACATATGATACTTCCCGGCCGTGAGGACCCACGGAATTGCCTGGATCAACGAAATCTCGCAAAGACCGAGTGAGACCAAAAGTTGGGAAAGAAAGAGTGTGTATTTGTTTTAAGATAAGATGATATGAGATGAGATGCGAGTCAATCTACCCCAGGGACACCCGAATATATACTCCCAGTCGCTCTGTCCATCTCTGTTACGCCTTGTTCTCCATCCGCCCCCATTGCCCAGTACATCTACGTCATCCCTGCATCTCCGTACACCCGCCGTAGCTCAGTCCTCTGCCAAGCTGAGTGGCGGTGGTGGTGAGAAACAGATTTTCCCGCCGCACTTCCCTCCTGAGAGTGTACTTGCGAGCAACTCGGAGGTGGACTTGGGTGCATACTTGGAGGCATTCTGGGAGTCTCTTGAGAGCTTACTTGGAAGCATATAGTCAAGCTGGCTGGGAGTGTGCCATTGAGTGCAATTGAGAGTGTACTTGAGAGCATGCTCGGGAGTGTGATTGGGGGTGTCTTGAAAGCTTTCTTAGGAGCGCATAGTCTAGCAGGCTGGGAGCGTGTCATTGAGTGCAATTGGGAGTGTACTTGAGAGCATGCTTGGGAGTGAGATTGAGAGCGTCTTATGAGCTTACTTGGGAGAGAATAGTCCAGCAGGCTGGGAGTGTGCCATCGAGTGCAATTGGGAGTATACTTAAGGGCATGCTTGGGAGTGTGCTTGAGAGCGTCTTGAGAACTTACTTGGGAGTGTACAGTTCAGCAGGCTGCGAGTGTGCCATTGAGTGGAATTGGGAGCGTCCTGGAGAGCATGCCCAGGAGTGTACTTGAGAACGTACTCGAAGGAGTACTTAGGAGCGTACTTGGAGTTTACTTGGAAGCGTCTTGAAAGCATAAGCCAAGCAGGCTGGGAGTGTACAGTCGAGTGCAATCAGGAGTGTACTTTAGAGCGTACTTGGGAGCATACAAAGAAGTGCATTTGGCAGTTTGGTTTCAAGTTTGTTGAATGCAGCATGATGTGTAGTATCAAGTACACATAATTGCATGCGTATCATAGTAATCAAGTCAATGCGCAGGTCCATACAACCTTACAGTGCCATGCATCAAATATGCTATTGATCACCGATCCAAAAACAGCCTCTCTATCAGTTACGCATCGCGTAAAATCATTTCTCTTGGTGTATCCATATTAGGATTTACCGAGTGATCCAGTATGATCGCAAAATATACCTGTAACACCAAAGTTGTAACAGGTTTTTTCAATGTCAAACTGACAGGTGTTTCCTTCGCCCATATCTGTGTTTCCGCAGCGCATATCTCCAGTAGTTCTGTGCATTCCCCCAGTCCTTCTCCTTCCACCACCCATGCCACATTATCGACACACCGGCAAAAATGACCTTACGCAATGCGTAACTCATAGAGAAGCTGTTTCTGGGACGGTAATCCATAGCATATTTGACGCGTGGCACTATGAGGTCCTATGGACCTGCGCGTTGACTAGATTAATATGATACGCATTCGATTATGTGCGCTCGATACTATACATCATGCTGCATTCAACAAAACTGCCAAATGCACTTCATTGCACGCTCCCAAGTAAGCTCTCAAGACGCTCTCAAGCACACTCCCGACCACGCTCTCAAGTACACTCCCAATTGCACTTGATGACACTCCCAGCCTGCTTGACTATACGCTCCCAAGTAAGCTCTCAAAACGCTCTCAAGCACACTCCCGAGTACGCTGTCAAATACACTCCCAATTGCACTCGATGACACACTCCCAGCCTGCTTGACTATACACTCCCAAGTAAGCTCTCAAGACGCTCTCAAGTACACTCCCGAGCACGCTCCCAATTACACTCTCCAGAGGCAAGACACTCCCAATCTCACTTGACTATACGTTCCCATGTATGCTCCTGGATGCTCGATCCAGAGACTTGCTGAGTTGCAGGCGCCAGGCACCGGGAGGCGGATGGCAGGTGACGAGAGGCAGGAGGAGGCTGGCAGGTGGCAGGCGGCGGACGGTGGCGGCCAAAATCATGACGTCGGTCGACATTATAGTCTGAACCTTATTTTTAGCGTGGCCACCGCGACGAGATCTCACGATGCCTCATGGTCATGGTGTTGACAATTGCAGCCTTCCATTCTGCAGGAAGGGTAGACAATTGGATCTTGGGGAGAACAGATCTCCGACTCAGATTTTCCAGCGGAATCTGCTGCCCGCTTCCCACCGATTGTGGGCGTATATGTGCGCATTCGGTCCGGGGCTGATGGTGATGGTGATGGTGATGATGGCGATGGCGATGGTGTCGGTGATAGTGATCGTAGTACGAGAAGCACTTAGACAAGTAGGTTGGCTACGTCAACGTTAGCATCAAAGCTTCCACAGACTTAGAGCGTTCTATTAGCCAAAGCTTCCACAGACTTAGAGCGTTCTATTAGCCAAGCTTCCACAAACTCAGAGTTTGCCATCGGCCAAAAGCTTCCTGTGGAAAACTCTACTCCGCTCGAAGCGCAGCTCTCTCAAGCAGGCTCTCGAGCAGGCTATCAAGCAGGCTTTCAAGCAGGCTCTAGAGCAGGCTTTCAATCGCCAGCGGGCTCGCAGCGATAGTGTGTATAGTACCGGTATAACACGAAGACTGCCGGCAGTAAAGACAGATATAGGTCCATCTCTGGCCGGCAGCCGTATATAGTTCCATAGGCCCACGCACACATCTCTATGAATCGACTATAGATGACTATAGGCTGCGCGTCGCGCAGGGGTCCACCGGAAGCTTGCTATGAGCTTGGCGTATGCGCGTGTGCGCGTAGCGCAGCCTATAGTCGATTTGCACTTTTGCCGATGCAAAAGATATACCCTCACATCCACTTTTCCTTTCTTTCTCTTCAACTTTGCCAAATAACCCCGAAAGGTATATAACGAACAAAACTGGCGTTACTGGCGACCTCTGTGGAACTCCCGTTTCCACCTCCATAATATCACCATCTCTTCCGTCCATTGACATAATCACTTTTCTTTCTTCCATGAAACTTTCCACCCATCTAATCAGATCGGCTTCAAATTCCATTTCTTCCATTCTTTTTATCAAGTTACCCTTTGCTACATGCAGAAAGGCTCCCTTAACATCCATTAACAGCACCACTGCAGTATTCCCCCTTCCCCACGCTTCTTCAACTGTCTTCATCATCCTTCCAACTGCATCGATTGCTGATCTACTTTTTCTGCATCCAAACTGTCCATCATGAAGCAGCTGCATACGCTCACACTCCTCTGCTATCGCGTTTGCTGCCACCTTCTCGACAACTTTTCACCGAGCATAATGGTTCGGACGAGCTGCCAGCCGTGTAGCTGTTTATGTTAAATCCACCCACCTGTGCCATCTTTTCTTTGTAAATCGGAGGTCGTGTGACTTGAAATTTTGGCTCTAACGGACAGGAGTAATTGAGTTGGATTTGGGACTTCCTTTGGTGATTGCTTGAGGTCAATAGCGAAAGGCTCCTACCAGTGGAAATTTCACATGTGTATTCAGATCTACGAAAAATAACCTAAAGCTGCTGTTGAGAATCTATTTTTTCCTCCGTGACGTCTAAATCACGTACCCCTACAATTACGGACACAGCGACTGTGATGCGTGACGAAACAGGTATTTCTACATACCGGACGGCCCTTTGTGACACGCGACGTACGAACCATTATGCTCGGTACAGAAACTTGTTTGCTGTCGTGGTCTTGTGGTTTACTTGTTCATGGAGTTTATGATCAATCAACTCCTCCCGGTAGTCATCAAAAGTGAACCGCAGGTACTGGCGACTCAACGCGATTGCCATGTGTCTGTACATGGACACGACCCCGAGTGCCGTTGTGAGGGGCTGCAGTTCGTTGATGGGTATCTCGCTACCCTTAGGCTCGTTGAACTCGTTACAGAAAAGATGATAGGAAGGGGTACTACCCGAAGGCCTTCGTGTCGGCAATCAGGAGTTAGTCTGGGAGAGGGTGTAACTACCAGTATTGAAGGTATACCAACAGTGAAGGTGGCAGTGACACGGTTGCTAGATACCCGCACATTGGAGTGCACCAATCATTTCCATACAAACAGTCGAAAAGTACCTCGAAGGTGTAGACGAGGTATTGGGGATACCTGAAGAGAACCGAAAAGCGAAACAAGGAAAAAATATCCCGTAACTATGAACTAGATAGTTCATCAGCCAGGCTCAGGTTTATTGAGTCTCGTATCGTCGATGAAGACGTTGTAGAACGGATAGGATCAAATGGTTCATGAACCTGTAGCTACAGACCATTCGAGGTCAGGCTTCTCCTCCTCTCTCACCAAGCCTAGTCTTCACGGAGGATCTTAAGCGTCGGTTTCGAAGTGGAGGTGAAACGACAGCTCTAAAAGCTCGCTTCATTGCAGGTGTAGTCTTGCTTGTCCATCCGTTTCTCTTTCTTTCATCCCTCCTCTTCCACAAGCGTTGGCAATTCACGTGTGGAGACGGAACCTCTATCAGAGTGTAGTGCTATGGTGAGGATTATTTTAGTAGATCGCACATGACGATGAAATAGAGAATGAAAGATTATTAGTATCCGGGTGGATGGGAAGGAATAACAGTTTCTAGGGGCTCTGAGGAAGAGAGGGAAGAGATCACGATTTTGAATGTTGCCGTTGACTACTGGTATAAGTTTGGATATGGCGTACCCCCTGTTGTAGTTTTTGATTTCTCTCAAATGGTGGAAGGCGAGCACACATGTAGTACAGCAAGTTCAACCTGAAGGACTGCTAAATGATATACATACTACCTTAAGGTTCATATTTGGTGTGTTTCGAGCTAGATAATTACTGGAAATTGATGACTATGAGCTTTGAATAATACGCTAATACCTCCGCGCTTTGCCGCGCTTTGCCTCGCCTGAATGCTCACTCGGTTCCGATCGCCGCTCCTTGCTCTGTTTACGAGCGTACTAGTTCATACTGTACGGATGTGGTAGGCTTTGGACTGCCAAACGCTACTTATCGTGGCGGGGAGGCGCACTTTGCTTCTGAGCTTGTGTGAAAACCAGGAGTTTAGCTAAATGTTCTTACTCGAAAACTTTAGACAAACGAACTGTTCCTTGCGTTTTGGCGCCCACACGGCAGGTACTGATGAGGTGCTTCTCCTTTACTCTGAATCTTCTTTGATTTTAGCATATTCCTGCTCGGCGAAAGGATGGGCATAATAGCAGTCGCCACCCGCACACCGCATCATATGGAATCTAAGTGTGGTTGCGAATTCAATGGAACCTGGAGCCCGGAAATTAGCTGGGCGTGGACCTGCTCTGCATCGTAGTGCAAACCCTTGGCACCATACATGTGCACAAGTGTACTTGATTTCAAAATCGTGGGTACAAAGTATTGAAGTCAATCAGCGGGAAATTGCTTTGGTCTGAAGTCAAACCGATCGACTACCTAGAGAGCGATCAACACTGCCAAGTCCACTAAATTTGTCTTCAACGTTCCCACCGCAAAGTCTATACTAGCTTTGATATTCTTAAGCAGCAAGGGTCTCACTTCGATGTTCTGTTCTTCTCTGGAGAACATCACCTTGGACAGGGCAACAAAGATTTGAAGAAGCGAGTGCTTCCACAAGCAAGGTTATAAAGTCATCCCATTAATCTATCAAACAAACCCCTGTTGCTCCTCCGTACCTATCGCACATTCAAAAAGCTCTCACGGCTATCCCACCACCAAGCATCTAACTTCGATACTCTCCCTACCTCGTGCGCCCTCAGAAGTACCAGGATGCACAAATGCCGTATGCGGCACCCTCCTGTATTCTCCCTTCTCTCCTTTCCAAGAATCAAAACATTTAATCAACGTAATCTCATCGCTTGTTTGCCCACTAACATACCACCACTTCTGCTCCTCCTTGTACTTTACCCCTGCCGTCTCCCCCTCATAATTCGGGTAGATATGGGCGATTGGAACCAAATCCTTTTCTTCCACCGTCGACGAATCCGCAAACGCCAACGGATTACTCACAACCGCACCATTGATCGGCCTCCAGACATTCACGATCTGATACCGAACACCCACAGCCACGACCTCCTCCGTACGCTCCTCCGACAAGTGTCTCTTCAACCGCAGCGCCGCCGACCACGGGGTCTGGTCAATATGAGCTCTCATCGCCGGCCCCCGCGGTGCCCCAGGATTGCTGCGGCGAACGGTGTGATCAAAGATGACGACTTCCTTCGCGCCCGAGACTTGCGACTTGATGATGGATTCGATCTCCGGATAGTAGACGGCCTTGATTTTTTCGTCGTCGTCATAGTCGGCGTATGAGAGTGCGCTGGGGATTTTGTGGAAAGCGAATGCCTCTTTGTCGAGCGAGAGAGCCTCCTCGTTGCCTCGGAGATCGTGGATCTTTACATCCACGACTTCGGTTCCAAAGTTGGATTTCGGTTTCCCAGCGGGCGGAGTTTCGATGTAGTAGTATGGCCGTTCACCGTTGGCAGGGGAAGCATAAAAGTTGAGCTCGGCAGTGGTATCGCCGGATGGAATCACCTCGCTTTCAATATGGAAGGGGATGTTGCGGGTCTCAGTGGTGGTAGTGGTGGTCGACATTTTTGCTGTTGTGCTGAGTTCGAAGAGTGGGGTTGCTGTTGTTTGGTGGTGTTGAAGATGTACGGCGGCAGGTTATATACCACACCATCCACCTCGTCAACAATTGTCAATTGCTGTGATTTCTAAAAGGCAGCCTGAGATGACGTCGGGCATGTGGTTAACAATCTCTTTTTGCAGGGAAGTTAGCACGCCATGCTTGGAAATCGAGTTCGGAAAATTGTGTAGCTGCAGATGCTTGACACTATATTCGCTCTGCCATATCCGTTCACACAGCGAGTTTCTGGTTCCAGTAAGACGTCGCAACGCCACGGGACGAACTTTACCCGCAGAAGCCGAAACTCGATGCGCGCTGACAAATTGAACGATTGACCCACAGCAATGACGTGATCATCAACGCTTATTGCACCCGCTACTCGCACTGCAACATATATCCGTAGACAACACTTGCATGACGTTCTAGGATACTCTCCCGTAGCCATTGGTTGGAATTGATGAGTGGAGAGCTGTTACACAGAGGGCCAGAAGTAGGGTGAGTACACACACCCCGGAACCTAACCCGCCTGGAGACCGTTTTATAGGGGTTAGGGTTTGAGTGCTGACCAGCACATGTGGGGACAGATTAGTTATGGTTTCATTATTACAGGATATGAATATTTTCATATCTACAGCGCAAAATCGCTTATGTTAGCAAACATTAAAAAAATCCACGCCAAAGACCCCAATCGAGACTCTAGAGCCACGAACACCGAGTCCAAAACACCATAACTTTCTCCACTTGTGATTATTCACTGGAGATTCTGGGATTTGTGGATTCTTCTTCACTTGAGATTTATGGAATTCTTTGCCGACCGCTAAAGTGTGCTAACCGAATCTTCATGTTATCACCTGAGCGCAGCGAAGCTCACATCTCGAGCCCAGACGGTAATTGGTTTGTTGTTTAGTCATCTTATATCTTTTCACATTCGCGCTCTCCCAGGTAGGTATAGGCGAGAAATCACACAATTGCGGAGAAACACCATCCATAGGCAAAATTCTCATAGCTGTCTGTGGCTCGGTTCCATAGAGCTCTCGCACTCTAAACGTCGCCGCCCCAGAGTGCTGGATACCCTGCAGTTCCGGTGAGCTCCGTACGAACTTAACCACAACGAACTGACTAGATGTGGTATAGTAATGGTATAGCACGATCTGAATATTGACAGAAAGGGCAAGGCCTGGCCTCGAATCAGGCTCTCAGTTGTGTACGTGTGCACTAAGATGAAAATGGAAGTGACAAAAAGGGAATAGTGTGGCGAGGGAACGAAGTTGTGAGAGCCTGGAGACCTCGCTCTACACAAAGTTCCCAGGTAGTTTGAAATTTTGGTGGAGTGATGTCTCCAGGCTCTTTCACCTCAACTTTTTCATGATCTCAATTTGGGTCAGACTCGCCATTTCGGTTAGTATAAAATCCCGTGAGATCAAAGGGCCGGAGTACGTGGCCAGGCAAAGCCAGGACCTTTTGTCGGCAAATATAACTCAGTTGAGCTGGTAAGTACTCTAGTTTAATTTTCATGATATGGAATGAACAAAAACATTCTAGCTCAAAAGTAGAGCATGGTGCTATAAACACCAGGTGTCGGGTGGAGCGAAGAAACCTGTAGTGTCGTACACAATAACTGAGATTTACGGGCTCGATACTCGCAGAGATAACTCTTTTAGTCTTTCCCTAGTCTTTTTTTGCCCTGCAAGAGGTCTGCCGAAATGAATAATACAACGGGCTTTACTTGGAATAGAAATTTTACATAACCATGACTAAAGTCAACGCACACTCAACAAACGAACGCCCAGCTTAGCCAGCGGAGCATGGTGCTAGAAACGCTATACGTGGTGGATCCAAAACATAGAGTGCTATCCCTACCCGCTCGGTTTTGGAAAATGGGTTGTAATACTCTCGCGGCTGAAACCAACTGTTTTAATTGGGCCCACATGGATTGCAATGTGGGGATACGGGTTTAAACCTTTGGTTCTCATTGGCCATGTCAATTGGTCTGCACTATTTCGAATTCCTCCAAAGATCAGTATTGCAACCAATCTTCCAAAACCGAGCGTGTAGGAGATACACACTAAGCTTGCAGGCTCCATACTTATCTAGACTACACTTTTGCTATTCCTTTGCCCGGCTGCAAAATTTACTCAACGAATAATTCTGTGGACTTTTTTTAGAATTTACTTACTTTAGTACCAAAACATTGCATTACTATAGCGGAAATCAACGCATAGCTATACAGCTAAGCTCTTAGCTTAGCTGATGGTGGAAACACGTGTGAGTTCGAATTCTGCAATGTGGTAAACATTCACTCAAGTTACAGGCTCGAAACCGAAGTGCTGTAAACACTCAAATCGCAGGCTTAAAACCTGCAATTGGTGCTGTAAACACGTTTCAGGCTTCAGACCTGCAGAGTTCACTCTTTTACTCTTCCTCTACCCAGCCATAACTCAGTAAATTCTGTAGAAGTTTTCTTGGAATTTATACACTTCTACATTATCGTGGCAGAAATCAACACACAACCAACAATTCAAACGCCGGATGTGGGTTTAACCTGTAGTACTATAAGCACAGGCTATAAACCTGCTCAATTGTTGCTGTAAATAGTATCATCCCAGCTCTTATCCATATATCTCTGTACGTCTACAACATCGGCTGTGCATCCTAGCATTGTAACAACAAACGGAAACAATACACCATAAAAACTACGTTATACACTACCTAGTCTATATCGAGAAAGCTGTCGTCTTAGATAGAAAAGCCGGTCATCCCGATATTTCCGATTGAAGAGTAAGCCATGCCACAAGTAGTATTGACATGTGCACCCTCAAGCTCTTTCAACCAAATAGTCAGCTCTATATATATTATCCCGCTTAATTTGGCACCACCAAAGAGCAGATCGGTGCTTTGTAGCTGCAGTGAGATGGTACGAATGCGAGTATATATTCGTATGCGCCAAAAATCTCCCAGTGGTGTCGACGTCAAGGGCCTCAAGGCTTAATTTTCCTTGAATTCCCTCGGAAGGATTGTGGCGCCGTCCTGGTGCAGTAGTAGCTCTATGATAATATGATTAAATAGACCGATAGAGACTGGGTGCGGCATTCCTGTTCCCGGCCGGTCAGGCGGAAGTCACAGAGCCAGGAGGCATAGTATCTCCGCCGCATGGCGCAGTTAGCGTTCCACACGAAATCCAGGCGCAGCACATTCTCCATCTTGTTTCACCTGTCGAACTCAATTGTCCTCACTCTTGCCAATTCTCTTGCTCAGCGCTGCAGCCCAGTACTAGCCATAACCATATTTTGCGGGGCAGGTTAAACATGTGCGATTGAATCATATGGATGAATATTTAGTGTGAATTATTACCAAACAACCCACAGAACGCCCCAAACTAGAAGATTAACCAAATAAACTCCAAAACGTCTATCAAAAGCCCCAATCAAAAAATAAACATTAATTTTACCGCTCCTTAATCGGCCTAAACGCATTCACAATCGCCTTCCCGATCTCCCAGCCCAGCCTTGCGGTGAAATAGATAACTGTCCCCACGCCCTTGACCAGGATCCACGCGTAATCCCTCCGTCTCCTTGGCTCCGTGGCATTTCCGCCGATCAACCGTTCCTCAGCTCCGATATCCATCTTCTCTTTTCTCTTCCACTCAAATTCAGAGTTCTTCTCAACCTTACCTTCCGACATCCGTCTTAGCTCAAGCTGACCCTGGAAACTGACACTTTTCCTCCTCCGCCCCTCCACCACCACCACCGCGATCACCGCTGCAACCACTACATCCACAACCCCCCTACTCTCCACCTTTGCAGTCGCCCTAGTATCCAACCTCAACATTCCATTCACCATATCCATCTCCGCCAGCGTCTCCCGATTCGTCATATTCACCAACACGATCCGCCCCTCACGTAGCTCCACCACCAGCGTATCCTCACTTCTACATGATCGAATTGCCGGGTGCTCAAGCACATACCTCTCCCCCTTTCTCACTAATTTACAATTCCCAATCCTTGCGACCACCCCGCCCCGCTTCTCCGTCGGTATTGACAACCGGAACATCTTCTCCGTCTCCCCGGTCGCAGGGTTCCGCCGACTAAACGACCGCGAGGAGAACTCATAAAACGGCGCATCAACGAAGGGACCAAACAGCAGTGAGCCCTGCACTGCGTGGATCGGGAGCGTGAACATCTGCGTAGATGTGTACGCGCCCTCTGTGACTCTCCATAGTTTATTGAGGTCATTTGGATCCCCGGGGCTTCTTGCGCCTGAAGAGCGGGAGGGGATTTCTCGCTCTAGTGTAGGGCTTCGCACGTGAGTGGTGGGTGGTTCGGCGAACTCGACCCGCGGGGAAAATGTAACACATGGCGGTAGCGGAGAGAGCTGGCTTGGTGAACACGGTGGTAGCGAAGAGACCGGGCTTGATGAAAACGGCCGCGAGAGTCGGTGGCTGATTGCTGGGGAGCTCACCTCAGGTGCGGAGCTGAAAAACCGAAAGCTTTGTCGGACTGGCGTGTAGGCTGCTTTTAGTGGTGTTGGCGGCGGGAGGTCGAGGGTAGCAGTTGAGCAATTGGAGGATGCGGTGTCGAAGGGCGTAGAGTAGAAAGAGGAGCGTGAGGCAGTTTCGCGGAAACGGTTGCTAGTGTCTATTATGGTTTCACGGAAGTGGTTGCCAAAACGGTTGCTGTCCATTGTAAGTATGGATTCGTGGAAACGATTGCTAGTGTCCATCATCGTTGTGCGGTGTCCAGTGTATATACTGGGGGGTTGATTCGTATTATATCGTTTTCGACGAATTTCGAACAACCTGTCGAGCTGTGGGAGGACATAAATAATATCATCTGGACTCGTTTCATCGAGGCACTACAGAGTGGTCGCAGCTCTGCCATACCGCGCACAGCACCCCGCATGATGGCAACCCTGTGCCGCCTTCTAGAAACATGTCCACGGCGCTTAACACCCACGACAATGAATCGTGGGGTGAGATGCAGAGGAGACTAAGCCACATTGTGCCACAGGAACCAGGAGCGCCACAACGGGGATAGCGGGTCAGCAACCCCTACCGCAAGCTAGCAGCTTCCCGTTAATGCAGGTTCTATTATTGATAACGCAGGTACTATATGATTTGCATGGGATATGGGATCACATATCCGCCGACCAAGGTCTTACACAACATAGCCTTAGACGACATATTGGCTAAAGTCTGGAGACGAAATGTTTGTCTGCGTCAGCTACATTTTAAGAGACGGCATACGGCACGCTAGTCGCTGACGAAGGAAGCAAAATGGTTGGCTGGTTCTTGAGCAAAACAGTCAGGTTAGATATAAGGGGACGAGATATAGATATAACTAAGCACGGTGCTGGATATGTAAAGTGCATAGTATACTAATACCAGCTCAGAACAATATCCGATTGCTTTCCCCGAATCTGTCCGTAACGGCATCTAGTTTATCTTGAGACTCGGTGAAGGAATCCACGAGTCCTGATATAAAGGCGACAGTTCCATGGTTTAATCCCTATCCACACCGTAATTCACCTGCGGCGAAGTGACTATACCACGATGCTTCCACAGAAGCCATGGCCCACGGGTTCCCGCAGTTGCCGCTTACGCGCGTTATGTTCTTCGAGTAAACTCTACTTTATACTGCTGTGCAGAATTTTGCTAGCCAATAAAGGTTTGTTCACCGACAGCTGCATAATCAGATAATCCAGAATAGTAATAATTCATAAGGCGCGCTGCACGGTAGATTTTGCGATCTATTAATCATTGAGTACATCGATATGTAGAGTACGAATGTTTGGTGTGGGAACTACCGAGCTCACCGGGGGCCTCTCGAGGCATTCGCCGGAAAGGGAGGTTCATGTTTTCTCGTGTCCAGCCTCCTGCGGCTGGGCACGAGAAAAGGTTCATGAGCACGGTTGAAAACCTCACTATTGCCTTGTGAAATGGATGACCATACATCATGATCACCGTGGTGTATGCAGGGCAACACCGGCAACGTGTGTATTCTAGCCGGTGATAAGAACTTTCAGGGGGACGACTCTCGGTGCTGAATAATCACCTTGCTACTGTTAACTGATCATTCTGTCCTGCTGATCATGAGCGGCTACGGGGTTGTAGAGTACAGAACACATCACCAACTGCGGGGCTAGGAGTTCGGTGCTTATTTATTAGGAAAGAGTGCGAATTAAGTCAACCTCGACTCCCTGCAAAGTAAATCCGTCGTCCCCCTTAAAGTAGAGCATAGCTTAAATCAAGCCGATTCGATGCGTGTACAAGCGCTGCATTAACAAGAATCCTAGATCAGCTGGCGCTGCAAACGCCAGATGCTCAAAACACCAAGGTTTGAAACCTGTAATTCTCGTTCTTTCGCTCCCTCACACCTCGGATATGCGCCAGTAGTTTGGTCTAAGAAGCAAACAACTGCACTCAAACCAGTCCCCTTCCAGTAAATTACATACGTTCTCCCCCTTAGAGTAAATGGTTGTGACTGCTGAAATGACCGGGCGGATTTGGGCAAGCCCGAAACGTCGCAATCAACAAGAACAATTATCTAGTTTATCTGGTAGACACTGTAAACACCGGATGCTCTAGGAATAAGGTTCGAAACTTGACATGAGTATTCTATTGCTTCCTTCATTCTCCTAGATACTCATGCACAAGTAGTTTAGTCTAAGAAGTGCAAGAACTGCACTCAACCGATCTCTCATTCCTGCAAAGTAGATCCGTCTCCCTCTTAGAGTATAACTTCTCTTGCTGAGCTAACCTGATAGAACTGATTAGAGCCCGAACTTTGTAATCAATACGAACATATATCTAGCTCAGCTGTCAGGTGCTGCAAACACTAGGGTTCGAAACCCAAAGTTCTCATCCTTTTATTCCCGTATCTAGGGCTGCTACTCATTCAAGTGTAACATAAAATAGTACCGTAGTGTCTGTTTAAAGTAGACAGGGTAGCTAAGGACATCCTGCAATATGTGAGGGAGAGAGATCGAGAATGGACAGGGGTTCGCTCCATAATTATCACTCACCGACACCTAGGTCTGTATCAAATACATTGCTTTCAAAGCAGCTCTCGAATCACAGAAGAACGTGTAACAGGCTCAAAACAATGATAGTCGCAAGTTGGAGTCCTAGGCAGTCGTGTTATAGCACTCGCCCAAGCAATGTAGGTTTCGAACTTACAATATATTATTTCTAGCACCACTCCCAGGTATCTATTTAAGCTAAGATCGCTTCTTGTCATCCAGGTTTTAGCATTTTCTTGATAATTAGTCTTAGCCACCATAGCCGCTCCTGTTAAACAGTCAACCGTCGGTAAAAGCACATGTAAAGTGGAGCAAAATGATAATCACAGCTTAAGAACTAAGTGTTTATGTACCGCAGGTTTCAAACCCACACCATGATTGATCGCTGCCATTCCGACGCGCATATACTGTAGAAGATAGGCAAAGTGTTAACCGCTGGTTTCCAGTCTGGATACACAGTAGGAGCTTGGAGTTTGTAGCACCAATTGAAGGTTTTGAACCCACACTCTGTTATTTATAGTACCAAAGCTCGGCTTTCTAGGTCAAAAGATTACTTCTTGTTACTTCGATGATTTAGCCACCATGGTCATGTTCGAAATCTGCTCGACCCCATAGCCTGTAGCCCAACGCTGGGTGGTTACAGAGCGAGAGTGTGTGAGGGAGAGAACGAGCGGCCATATAGCCCTTGTTTTCATATATCGTATGACCGGTTATAGTAAAAGTATAGTAGCGCTTCTAAACTTACCTCAGCACCCACTACCCATTTACAACAATATATTCCAATTAAACTACTGAATTTCGTCTCCGAGCTCTCACTCGTGTAGACCTCTCTGGCTGACGAGGAAACGTTGGACCTCGCCACGGCCAAATCGATTGTTGAAAGCACACGTAAAAAGAGCAACTGCAAGTTCCCAGTCTAGTATTTATGGGATCAATTGAACACCGCAGGTTTCGAACCTGCTGCACCCTGATGTTTATTGCACGAGCTCAGCTCCCTCAGCTAAGCGACTGCTATTTGTTAAACTAGATGACTATAACTAGCATGACTATGACGTTGAATGCCAATAAGCTCCCGGCATCCAACGCTATGGCGTCGAAATTCCAACTGTAGAAGTTGGCTGCGTATGTAGGAGTTCAAAAAACCGAAATCCTAGGTTTTCAGCTTTCGGCCTAAGGGGTTGACGTTTACAGCACCGAGAACTACAAGTTTCAAATCTGCACCTTAGTGTTTCTAACACCACCATTATCTATTTAAACTAAGATTAATTCTTGCTAACTGTTACCATACAAAGTTTATATTCCAAAAGAGTGCAACCCTCGAATTTAAGGGTTTCACTTACATCTGGCGGGTGGTCTGGAAGTTCTCGTTGGGATATAGCGTTTTTTAGCAATCTTGTCCCTCGCAGCGATATCTGAGACGCAGATATGACGTCGTGATGTGATCAACTTTGGTCTTTCAAGCGTCACCCGGGACGCGGAGGTCCGGGATGTCGTAGTATGTATGATAGAAGATTTCATGTTTAGTTGACTAATACCAATATCATCCGAACGAACGAACGAAATGCTATCTTCGATATGACCCCAGACCTGATCTTACGAAACCTCCTGCTCTTCCTCCTCCCCGCCAATTATACGGAAGTTGCAACATAACACATGGTACCTCTCACGTTCCCAATCTGTAAACGTCACCTGCAGACATTGCCCCGTCAACAAAACACCTAATGATATTAGGGTAGATATAGTGCCTACCAGACTCTTCTCCATTGTAACGATTCCAATCGATCGTGACTACAACTTCTACAGAGAAGAAAGGCCAAGTCCCTCTCTCACTCATTGTTGCAGCTCAATTGTTCAATATCGTCCATGTGGAACTCGCACACGCGTTCGGGCTCGAGATCGGTGCCTAGAGGTTCATTGAACTCATGGTAACTACAAAGTTGGGTGGAGCAAGGTATTAGGATGTGCGTTAAAATTTTGTAGAAATGCTTTGGTTAGAACCCAAGAGTATAATGAAGAGTTAACATTCTGACCTTGCTGTGAGGGTAGCTTTGCTTTATAGGACTCAATTCCAGCAGTAATCAGCTGAACAGTCGAACTCAACCCGAGTTCAACGCCACCGACGCCAAATTCCCACACATTGCCAATAGAATCAAGCTGCCCTAGTCTTGGTTATAGAAATTGACGAAGTAGAAACTCTTTGACGACGCTTGTCACCTTGAATAGATATTTGTGCATCTGCTTTTCAGTTGTGATCTTCGCTCGTGCTCGACTCTAGCCTCTTCGGGGTCTGGGCAAGAGATAATTACGTGATCGTCGGTTGCAACGTTTGTAACTAACACTCGACCTCCACGGCTTTCTACTGGATAGTTCATGGGGACTGACCATACAATAGCTACATCATTGAGAATTACCACTATCATAAGCCGTGCTCAGTTAGTGCATGTTCTTTACCACAGTTTGCAGATATTATAGCCAGTGGATGCAGTAGATGCATGAGACAATATCGGTGGAGGGAATGTGGGTACTATATTGTTGATTATGCGTATATACGCCGTATGAATCCAACTATCCTAGAGTGAATACAGTATGATTAAGACAAAAATCCAAGGATCCCATTTAATCCTCATCACCTCTCCTCTTCCCCTCCTACCTCCTTCTACCTAAGAAAACTCCTAACCCTCCTCACTCCCTTTCCCTCATACCCTTCCCCTCTCCCTCCTCCGACCTCAACAAACACCTCCAACCGCTCACGGCTCCTCCTCCCATGCCGCGCCTCCCGCTCACTCACAACGTAGTGGACATGCTCATTCTCAGACACACGCTGTCGTCGTCGCGGATGTCGGTACTGCTCAAAATACTCGGCCAGACTGCGTCTGTTACGCTCCTTCTCCCGCTCGATGCGCAGCGTTTCCTCCGTGAACTGCACCCGCGATCGTGACCGTGATCTGGATCTAACAGTCCCTGCATCGGATCTTATGGCTATACCCTCTGAACACTGCATGCAGGGCGTGGAATTGGACCGTAACCTGGACGTGTGGTATGTTTCGCAGTGCGGACAGGTGGAGACAGGTATGGAGACTTGTCGGTGTTTTTGGCTACGGGGGAGGTGGGAGCTGCGGAACATGTTGAGCGCGAAGAATGGCCGGGAAAGATGGTGGTAGGAGGGTTGGGGACGTTGAGAGGACGTGGGCCAAGGAGGATGGCGGTAGAATGGACTGCGCGGTGGATAGCTGGAAGCAGTGGATTGGAGGACGTGCATTTTGGGAGGCGGGACTGTTGGTTTTGGGAATGAGAAATGTAGGAAGGATAGAGAGGATTTGGTGGGGTTTTATGGTGTCGGGATGGAATGTTGAAATGATACTGGTGATCAAGACAGGCTTGCTCCGTGCCAGATCAAGAGCTGTGTCATAAGTCATCTCTCAACAAACCTGTCATGATTAATTCTGGAATGTGGTGCAGCTGCGCAGTCGGTAGAAGTAGGATATTCAAATTTGAATACAGCCCGCGCGGGTAGGGGTTTCGCATAGACAGGAACACCCGTCTTTGAGGCTATGTAGATCATGTTATGATCTCCGGTGCAGCTCGGGTGCGCATACGCCACACACCCATGTGGTCGCGAGTGAGTCGAAGGCTTACGGATGATCCATGTTCACGTGGATGGATATGTGGTTCATTGTGTCACTCGACTGTTTCATCAGTGAGCGTTAAAGTTGATCAACATAGCCATCCTGTGATCTTTCCGAGAGATCATTTAAGAGTAGATACGAGCGGGTGCGTGTAGCGGTGGGTGTCTTTCAACGCCAAGACAGAATGCACGTGATATACCTGACGAGTGATGACCTCAGGAAAATATCACTCGTTCCGCCTAAGTACTGGAATCAGCTTTTTAAGAACGCCGTATGAACCTCATCTAACATTGATATTGGTATTTGATGCTCAGGAAGTACAAATTGCAAATATTTGAATAAGTTCCATTTCGGACCAGAACCTCTGAATTAATTCCTGGTTTTACGCAACAAAGTGAGGGATAGGTCTGGTACTGCGTAAATACAGCCCCACATACTCCAATTAGCTGGAGAGAAAATGAAGCAGTTCACTAAATTAGGTAGCCTAAGAGAGTTACTTACTCGAAAGCGAAAATGTCTACATCTTCTAGGTTTCCGAACGCCTCCGCTACTAGCCCACTCGCTCTCTCTAGACAAAATCACGATGGACCCAATGTCCCGAGGGTATCTCACAAAGAGTAAATGCCACACCATCAGCTTGTCCGATTCACCAATAGCAAGTGGCTAACCCAAGCAGACGGTAACATCATAGCCAAGCCGCAGCAAGATTCTGGTATTGAAGTAATTCTCAAGGTAATGGAAATCACTACCCTGGTCTATGCTTGTAAGGAGTGCCAGAAATGTGGCCACCCTCGATGTAGTCAATGCAAGAATAAGGAATAAGTGAGGATATCTAGCAGTGTCCTTCGATAATCACGAATCTTTCCGCGAGCTGGCTTTTGGCTTGTTTTTAGTATTCTTGCATATTTCGTTCGGGGTGGCAGTGACGAGTTTGAGTGGTACATAGTTGTATGGTGAGGTTTCAGGTGGGGGTTAATTCTCGCATTAGAAAGGCACTGTTTTCAATGTTTTCATGAGAGGCGAGGAAGAGTAAATACCCGGGACATAGATATGGTCAAGGGCCATTATATCGATCTAGATTTTTAGTGCTTGCGTATTCGTCACCTGATATTGGCCGACCGGACCGTAGGAGTGTTTTATATCATTGATCCATTACAATGCATTCGAATATTCATATATGCTTGAAAGTAACACACGCATACTAAGCGAATTGAAATAGCTGGTGTCTTTCCACCCCTTCGTATCTCATCTAATATCATATTGCGATGATGACTTGAATCCGGAGGTGGCGGCAGGACTATAAATGATTCCTTTTATTTCTCGTTAGATTATGACTCACTGATTAATATACCCCAGTCCTCCGCCGCGTATGAGAGCCTTGAAGTCGTAATTTGCATCATTTGTTCGTTTTTGCTGAGGTGCTCAACACGCAGCATGGAGCGCATGGCCATTAACATCGGAGATGAGGGACGACCAATTCAAGGACCAACAAGTTAGGATTTTGTTGGATATTTAGGAAGGTTAGAAGCTGTAGTATAATCTTCGGGAATTCAGGTGAATGTGGACATAGTATGGTCACTGCAAGTAGGAGGAGGGTGGGAGATGGTAAGGTAGACGTTTTTGTGTGAGGGTCTCTTGTTTTCCTGGGTTGTTCATAATAGCGAAAAAGTGAATATCTGGACACGAGAGCAGACTGTATTGGTGGGGTTGGGGAACTGTTTGAGGTCTGTTAAAACTGGGGAAATATTACCCACCCATAAACAAAACATATAATTTAAAGCTAGAATCTCTGAATCAGCAGGGGTTGTGGCACAGTGGTAGTGCGTTCGCTTTGCATTGCAATGTTGTGAAAGGCCTAGGGTCCGATTTTCTACTGCTCCATTTTTCCTTGTCTTTAAGCGTCTTGTAGTCAAAAAATTTGAGCCTTGAATGGCTGTAAGTGTTTAATAGATACCAGGGCCTCAATTCTACCCCGTTTGCTAGAACAGTAGTTAACTTCGCACTTCTCTCCTCCTATTTCGTAGATTGTACGATCCTTCCTTGTCTGCTGGAGTACGCATGCATCTGCTTCATGACACGCGATTGACATTTGTATCCTTACGAGTTCGCAAAATAACCACCACCCCCGTCCTACGGCTCCCGGCCTCAACACTGCTGGCCAGGGTATGACTATAACCACTGTAAAAACCCTGGCATGATCCGTCTACTATGCTGGCGGATATTGTTCCCCGCACAGCAAGAGTTCTCCCAGATAGCCTTGCAAGGCAAACTCATCTCTAGCCAATGTTCGCGAGCCATACCAAGATTCGGGACCCGACTATGCAATCGATCCTAACTTAAATCTATTCAATACCTGCACTCTATCTATGCACTATCGTGAGAGACATTTCAGACAAATCAATTACATCCGCTTTGATATATTGGATACTGGCCATGACTGCTGTGACGGGAGTGTGAGAAGATGAAGTGATAGTCACTGTCCGCCTATGCCCGGCGGCTGCCTACTATCGGAATGACAATAGCGTTAATGTTACAGAAAACCGTTGTGATCTACAACGAGTAACTACTAGTTGATGAGACGTGTCACTCAGGTACCGCATGCGGGGGTTCTACCAGTGCTCCGAGAGATCGATACGTTTAAAGAATATATAAAGCACATAAATGAGAAACGCGATGCAGGTACCATTGCCCGCCTTAATGCCGGGTCGTATATACTGCAATGTCCACACTCGGATAGTTACATAGGTATATGCATATGTAGCTTCAGCACTAGTATCATAACTGGAAAAAACAATTCAGAAAGTAGAAGCAGAGCGAGATACCGATTAACTTATACGGAAAAATGTTACAGACCTAGCTCATGGAAAGCGGAGAACTACGCAAACTAACCATGAGCAGCCGGTACAATGTCATATTCGGTATACACCTATCAATCAACTAATCGACGATTAAAACATTTAAAACAACGAGCCATGAGACAAGACAAACCCAAATACTAGACTACGCGGTATTCATACAGCTATACTAACTGATTGATTAGTTTATGTGGATTGTCACGACCAACTACTGTTCAAACTGCAAACACTTGCCTGCATTATTTGTTTTTATTTTCCGCTCGATGCTTTAATGAAAGGCGAAACGATATGTGGAGGTTGCTTGCAGCTGACTGCTAGCTAACATGTAGGGTGCCCCCGTATATTCGGTAACCCGTGCACTAGAAATGGTTTTACCGAGAACGACGAGACTGAAGTGTCTTGTGTATCAATTTTTTACCTCGCTGGTATGTTGATCATTCTCGAGTTATACCAGATGTTTCCTCATCTACCAGCAGTCTGTTTGCTTCGCTAGTAGAACGTTGGTTTCTAACCAGGCAGGAGATCACCCACCTTTCTAGTATCAAAGCTTCTTTTTACAAGGAATCTTATTTAAGAGCTCCATTCTCTCTCCAGGAATCATCATTCATTCCACAAATCACACTCCAGTTTCCCGACTCTTTCATTATCCGCATTCTTCATTTCTTGCAACAATAACAACATGGTACCTCCATCTACCATCGCCTTCCTAGTCACCTTCGTGCTAGGCCTTTCCCGCGCCCAAGAAAAAGACCTCGCTCGTATCCCCGCAATCGGCCCTTGGATCTACTCCGGATGTGCGAATGAGACTCCCGCAGGCCGCACACTCAATGGGCCGTCGATTTCTGGGAATATGACGGCTGAAAGATGCCTAACCTTCTGCACAAACCAAGACTATCCCCTCGCAGGCCTTGAGTATGGGAACGAGTATTGCACCTTTCATACACTCCCCATAGCTACGGGCGACTAATTCTCCTAAGATGTTATTGTGGCTCCGAGCTCCAGCATAACGCCACCTACGGCCAGACAGGGTGCAACATGGCCTGCACTGCAGAGCTTTCTCAAATGTGCGGTGGCTCAAACCATCTTAGCGTCTACGAAAACAGCGACTACATTGCCCCCAGAATTGTTCCAATCGTGGAGGATTGGTCTTCCCTCGGATGCTTCCGTGAAGGAAAGACCAAACGTGCGTTGTCAGCACATGTGGTTACTGATCCCGACATGACTGTATCTCTTTGCGTGCATTCTTGTGGCGTCAAGGGCTACCCGCTTGCGGGCGTTGAGTATGCGGTTGAATGTTATTGCGGGAATGACTACACGGTGCTTAACCAGACGAATTTAGTTGACTCTGCGGAGTGTTGGATGAAATGTCCGGGCGACAAAAAGACTTTTTGTGGCGGGCCTGACAGATTGATCATTTATTCCCAGTCGACCTCCGTATGTACCCCCTTCGACCAAAGTTGGACATAAACATGCTGATATCAACATAGAGGGCTCGTGATCGACCCAGGCGCGCCACCCACCGAAGAAACAGGGCTTGAAAGAGAACAGTAACGATAGTACAGAGAAGGGGCTATTAATCTGACGTTGGTTTCCTGTATCTAACAAAAATTGAGGCGAACTGTGCAGGCTGGAACGGCCGTACGTGGCTGGATGAAACTCGAGTGAGAAACAATGACTCGTATGGATTACTCGCTGAATTTTCAAGCTTTCAGACACTCCCATCTATGATTTGATGACTCCGATGAGATTTTGTCTTATCAAATAGTTATCTAACTTTGATGTGTATATGCCAAACCTTTGATTCGTCGCCAAGGGCGCTTATGATGGGGTGTCCGAGGTCTTAAAAATCCGACATGGATCAAACATGCCAGAATCTAGATGTCGCAAGCAGACTTGCAAAAGTACTACGCTTCATCCGCGTCATTTGCGAGCGAGAGTGCAAGTTCAACATGACCGTACTTCTTCAACTTGCACCTTCTCGAATCAACAAGTCTCCCCACAGTATCAATATATAGGCATCGGTTCTGTGCTGTAGACAATGTCCCAGAGCCTCTATATGCCATCTCCGATTCCCATTCGACGTTATGCGGTTCCCCCTTACCCTCCGTTTACGGTTGCCATCGCTGACCTTCACCCCCCTGATGTCATCCCACAGTTGTGTGAAGAGCACACTGACAGGCTCTCCAACCTAATCCTCATCGCGCTAACTCCTCTCTTCCGTTACATCGAATCGCGCGATCATGAAACAATCCTAGCCACCTTCATTATTAGAACGAAAACCATGGAGCAGCTCACCTCGGCCTTATTGCAGGTATTCTCTACTATGATTTATAAGCCATTAAAGAGGGTGGCGAAGCGAAAGCAGCCCGGAGTGAATGGAGACATTGAAGAGGCGCGGAAGCTATTGTGCGGGGCTAGCGAATACGTGGTCGAGTGGATTGTACGGGATGAGGAGACGGAGAGGGATTGGAGATTGAAGTGTATGGAGTATGTATTAGAACAGGTAGACAAAGGTCAAAAAAAGAGCCTGAAGAAGCTGTTAAGCTTTTGTGAGGTGCCGGACGGGGGGAAATTATTTGTTTGGGGAGGCCGGTCTCTGAGAAGGGGCGAGTACTGAGATACATACATAAGGATACATAAAGTCCCAAAGTAGAACATAGATCGTCTGGTTGGAGCCTGGAGCGGTTTCGAAATTCCTTTTACTCACCTGTCTCACTTAATACAGATTCCTGAATGTTGATCAAAGGGTCCAACCCAGAGATACGCTGATAATCTAACTGTGTTAGAAATCCCGAACGTAGTATAACACCATTATCGCTGCCTGTTAGTCTGGTGATTGCTTAGTGAAAGAATCTGGCCGCGGCTTGCGATTTCACGACCTCTACGAGATAAGTAGTACCGTTGGAGAAGAGACAATTTTGGTCGTTAGAAATCTTATCTGAAATGAAACCAATTCTACCACCAGTTAAAGTATGCCGATACTTGGTTTTTGGATGGCCGGGAGACATACTATAACGCCGTAAGATAACATCCGGGCGGGTCGCGCTTTTTCACAGCAGTAGATTTTCGTGTTCATACTGACAGTTGCATGATGTAACTTACAATTATTTAGAAATTATTATAACCGAGTCGAAGCCGAGGAACACTTATGCACTCGGTGTCCCAATCCCATCTAACTACTGCATCTCAACATATACTGCGTTATTATTGTTTGTTCCTGATATAACAATCCTTCCCAAATAACAAAGCCTGAAAGTAATCCCAACCATGCGGAGCTGATACTCCTGCACTCATACAAACTCCCGCATGCATCCGATACTCCTGCACGCACCCGAACACACTGAAACCGAACATCTGAACTAGTACTCGCTAAACAGAATTATCAGACAAACCAGAACTCATGATTGAAACCAGCCCAAACCAGAAATCAAAGCAGAACGTAATACCCAAAACCAAGAACAAAACCGATCGCTGCTTTCAGTCTGCTTCTCTTTATGCCTTTATACTCCCTGCAAGAACCTGCGTTAACTGTAGTACGTATTATTGTCAGCTTTGTTTTGTGTCACTGAGGGAGGGAGGGAGAATGTACCCAAGTATTCAATTGGCCGGCATCTTCCGCCTCCCCCATCGCCCAGTCGAGCGACTCGTCGGTGCAGTATACCAGCCCCTTCAAGTCCTTATCGTGCTGTAAGCTACTAACATATCGCTTTGCCGCTGCCGACGTGCCCACACGTGCGATCTGGAAGACAACTGCGGAGGCACCGTATTTTCCGCCGCTTGGAGTGGGGAGCTTTGACAGTTCGTTCTTCGTAGCCAGGATAGTGCGCTTCAGTGTGTCGGCATGCTCACCAGTGGGCTGTCTCCTATTAGCATAGGACCGTCCAAGAACTCTCCAGGAATCTTACCTCTCCATCGGTAACAACACTCACAACCACAGGCTTTGTCAATTCTCCCCGCTTCGCCTTCTCTACGATTTCCCGTAGTACGACCTTCTCGAATAGTCTAGTTCCAATCATGGTCCCCCGGGCCATTGTAACAGCATCTAAGCACGTCTCCACTTGATCCTCAATCACCACTCCGTTAAATCCGGCGTCGTTGTTTGAATTGATAAACCGGATCTTGATACCCTGGGGATTATAGGCGCTCGAAATCCTTGCGATTCTCCTCACCACGGTCTTAAGCGTTGCCCATCGCTCTTCCTTTTGCATGCTCGTTGAGTCATCGCAATATACAATGACATCATACAGTCCCAACTTCGTAAGGTCAGGGGTAGCATATGGCGAGAGATAAAGTGATCGCGCAACACCGGAGGCCATGGATGCGGCGGAGGTTGCGACCCGACGGATGAGAGGAGACGATGGAGGGAGAATGGAAGTGAGGCTCTTGGCACCGATATGCGCAGTTAGAGTCGCATGGTGTTCGGCATCAGTCTTGGGTAGCGGACCTTCTTCGCGGTAGATAAAGGAGGGCTTTGGGGGTGGGGCGGAAGACGAGGATGGAAAGGCGGAGTTGCGAGGAAGGGTAGGACGCCGTTGAAGCCCTTCGGTCGCAAGTTTTTCCAGGTTTCCAAGTGAGAACTCGGTACGTTGCGACCTAGGGTCGGCGTATTGTGCTTCGGCGCGGGTGATAGTGGTGTTGTTAGCAGTTTGAATACCAGAGGTAACTTTTTGCTGGCGTTGGGTGGTGCTCCGCTTCCGGGTAGCGGAAGACGAGGAGGTCTCTTTGGCAGATTTTGAGCGCATCAACCCGGGGTTGACTGCAGTGCGCGGCCGCCGGATTCGTTGGGATGTAGAGCGAGTGAGCTTCTGCGGGCCGTCAACATAGGTATCGTCTGATGCCACATAATCCTCATCTGGGTCATCGTCGTCAGCGTCGGGGTCGCGGTAGCTCATGTCAACGTCTTCCACTCTGATGGGTTTCTTCCGTGTGGATCTTCGTCGCAAGATGTCACCGCCGCTCATCGATACCTGCTGTGTGGCTTTAGATATCTGATTCGTGGCTTCGGCAGCGATAACGGCTGCGCGGGTGCTGGACTCGCCTTTGGTTCGATGTTCTCGATCGCGGTTGCCGGCTGACTTCGACCAACTGGGCTTCTTCACCTCCCTCGTAGTCCTGTATTCGTGCTCGTCGGCGTGGCCGACATGGTCTGCATCGTGTCGCAACATGTTGACAACTACCCCTGACGAACCCTCGCTCTTGCTTTGGTGCTGTCCCGATTTCCGTAGAATTCCCCTTGTAAGTGATTCTTTCTCTTGTCTGTGCCCATCCATGGACTTTGGGTTGTAATCAAAATCCGTCGCTGACCGTCTCGCCGGCACCGCTTTCCCATCCATCGACTTGGGCGAGTAATCAAACTCTGTAGCTGTTGATGTTCGGTCTGTCGCAGCCTGTCGTGACGAACGTCGTTTCTCTTCAGTTTTGTAGCCGCTATCATCGTGTACTCCGCTGTGGCCGCCGCTGCTTCGTCGCCGATGTCGTTTCTCGCTGATTAGGTAGCGTTCGGTGTGATCGTCGCGCCCGGAGGACTTTGGGCGCCGGTGGTGGCGGCGGGATTTTGATTCTCTAGTCGCAGTAGTCGCAGTTGTGGCTACTTCGCTGGCAACGAGAGCCGCGCCGCCACCTGCCAACGCCCTCTCGGCTGCAGCCCTTCCATCCACGGCCCCCCCAACACCACTACTGCTTCTCCTCCGACGCTTCTTCTCTTCGCGATCGCGATCCTGACTATCTAGTGTTCGCGACGATCGGTGGCGGGAAGAACTTCGCGCTCCTTCGGCGCTGCGACTACTGCGACGCCGATGCGGATGTCGCTTCTCTGTGCTGGCGGTGTTGGTTGCGCTCCTTCGTCGTTGCGATTTCGTCCCATCAACCCGCGTGGAAGACGTGCGCCCGGATGGATGGGTGCTAGCGATGCGAACGCGCGTATTCCGATGGCGCTTCTTGCCGGATCCCTCCCGTATTGTCCTTCTGTCGCAGCAGCAGCTCCATAAACTAGCCCACGGGAACGAACACATGTCCGCCGACCGTCGTCGTCCGTGCAGGTAAAATCGCGTCGGGCAAGTCTCGTGTTGAGTAGTTTCTTGCAGATGATATATAGTGCGGGGTGGTTGGTTGGGAAGGCGGAAGGAGGGGGAAGGGGTGGATGGAGTTATCTGCAGCCATCCCATTAACGATTAATGTCGTGTGACAAACCCATCTGGGAAAAAGAAATGTGCAGAATCGCAAACGGTGATAACGAAACAGGATTGGATGATGGGTTGGCGGTTACGACAAACGACTGGATACCGAGCTGAGGGTGGGCACAAGGCGAGATGCAGAGAGGTACATCCGAGATGGGTTTGCAGATTGCAGTGGCTCCCGAAGATAGACTGCATATGAAAGTATTATTTCCAGAATACAGAGAAGTCAGTAAACTAGTTCAGTGTAGCTATATCGAACATGCAAACGGCGCACGGGTATTACCCCCCCCTTCAGGGAAGCGGCCGGATTTGTATCTGCACTCAAACGAGGGTGCATTGTAGCAGGGTGTCGAAGACGAGAAAAATGAGAAAGGGACTGTTCATTCAAGCCAGACAATGGTTAGGGTTAGTCATGAATCGGCACTCACACGCTTACGCTTATGTCTTGGCACGCGTTCAACTGCGTTTGTGCATCTTTTTTTTTTTCAAAAGTGGGGCCATGTATCTGTGTGAGTGAGAGTTGATTGGATTGGGTGAAGAATCCAAGGTCGTAAAAGAACGGGTGCTGAGAATTCAAGCGAAGAAAACCGGCACAAAGATCCAGATGAAGAGTTAAATTCTTGAGTGGGGTTGTGAGACATGAGAAAAACCAGCGATGCAAACGCCAATCGTTGAAGGCACCCGCCAAGAGGACGCTAACTGGTTGTAACAAATACAAGAGCGAGATATCCCGCAAAGCGCAATATGATGGAGTATGGCAAACCCTATTTCCCACGAGTTTTCCATCTCAAGGCGGTTTCCCTGATTTCGAGATTGAAAATCGCACCAAGCGGAAGGGGCCCGGGTTGCAACGTTGACGTCTAGCCAACTGGAGAGTCGGTGCTCTGATTAAGTTTTCCCCCTACTCGTACCTTATCACTTTTATAAGTATGTAGAAACATGGCCGTGATCTTGACCTAGTGTCGTTCATTGAGTTCATCGCCCATCTGTCGCGCCCAAACTTCGGCTGCTCGTATTCTGTGACTGTCACGTGATCTCAAAAGCTACGCGTAGGACCGTTACACTACTCATCCATCGCGTTGGACGAACTCTCGAAAATTCTCTCCCATCACCTGCCGTACTAACTCCAATGATTCTTTCTTCCACCGATCCTGTGAGATTCTATCCCGCACAATCGGTAAAACCGGCGCACACTTCTCTATAATTTCGGCAGTCCGAAGATTCCAAGTCTCATTGCCTTTCCTACGTGTGTCTTCGCCGCACCGACGTTTCACGCTATACCCAAAGATGGGAAAAATGCCGGCCGGTAGGGAGAGCCATAATTCTGGCTGCGGGCGACTTGGTAGCGGTGATGATCATTCTCTGTGCTATCCATACTCTACCGAGCGATGAACAACGAACGTCATCGGTTATCGCTTTCTCTAGTACTCATTTCGGAAGTGACATTTGAGGGTGGTTCGTTAGCCAAGGGGTTTGGTCGTCTGTCAATTGGAGCAGCGGTATATTATAATTATACTGTAGTAACAAAATAAAGTATAATCTTGCTTAGTCCTCGATGCCCTTACAGCGGTACTCCTCTAACTTGCATTAAATATCACTTGTCCGTAGCAAGTGTCATTTCACCTTGGTTCGTATGCTAAAGTTGCCATCTGGCACTCATTCGTACGCAGAATCTGTCATCCCCAAACAGCCGTTCGTTGTTTATCACTCGGTATAGTATGTTACTCAGCTGCCCTACCATTGACTGCTGTGGATGCTCTCTCGGTAGATCCAGTCGGAGCCTATAGAAAGTACTACTATAACTAGTGCGACATCTTTCGGAGTTTGTGTAAGATATCGAAGTGATTGTGGCAACAATAGACAGTCCTGCTCACAGTCAGACAGTGCCTGGTGGCGTTCTCCATTGGTGAGGGCGTATTCGGGTGCGCCAGCAAATAAGAGGGAGAGTATAATCACACCCCAGCTAATCGTCGGCAGCTGCAAAACCCCTGATGAAACAACAGTGCGGAAGAATCATTCGTCTATTGCTTAGCATGGTTTGCATCGTGGTTGCTTTTGGTTTGTCGCGGATCTAGACCTGTATAAAGGAGCTTGCGCAACGACAGTCGTGGAATATGCCTGTAGCTTCGAACCAAGCGAAGCCTGAATTAGGGACTGTATTTTGAATCTGTCAAAGGATTTGAACAGCATCAGCTTTAGATGAAAGTAATTTCCTGTACTTATGTTTGATATATGACTGGAGGACCTATATGTATATCTAGCAGGGGAACGACCCGGCTGGTTGAATAAATTCTAGTCCCAAGAGATACAATCTTTTTATCTCTTTATTGAGGCTTTTATTAGTCCGGTGCTCTTGTATACCAGACGTTTTTTGTTTTTCACCGAGCGAGCTTGCGAGTGAGGTGAAAAAGTCTGGGCACAAGAGCGTTGGTCCGGCTGGCCTCGAGTGAGAGATGAAGATTATGGGTTAGGGTATAGAAAACACACGAATGCACTCGCCACCCCATGACGTTCGACGATGCACTTCGGATTCCAAGTCCTAACAAACTGCTAAGGCTTGTGTGAGCTTTCTGACCCACTCCCGACTAGTTGGGTGAGCCAGGCAAAATTTTAGAATTTCTGTAGCAATCAAGCATTAGGACACCACCCTGCACTTTCGAACTACAACGTATGAAATCTCCACATAACACCGATGGGAAAAGCAAAGAAACTACCGCGCCCCAACCTGGAGCCAACTATCATTGACGTAACGGGCGACATCATTCTCATCGTGCCCGCCGGTAAAAAGCAGCACAAATTCCTGGTGTCGTTATTCACCCTATGTCTCGCCTCGCCGGTATTCAGCGCCATGTTGGGCAACAGCTGCTTTAGGGAGGGACTAGACCTCCAGAAACATAAATCACGAAAGGATCCAAAAAGCCGTTTCGAACTAAAGCTAGAGAATGAAAACCCTGATGCAATGGAAACAATCCTGAACGTTATTCACCTGCGGGGCGAGGACGTCCCCAGGTAACCCCAGAAGATCAAGTGGTCGAAATTGCGACCATTTGTGAAAAGTATGACCTTTCTGCAGCGTTGCTTCCTTGGGCTCCACAGTGGATGGAAGTCATGCCACTAGAAGAAACCAATAGGTTGTTTGCATCTTGGGCATTTCAGCGTGACATGTCATTCTCAGAAGCCTACAGGAGCCTTGTTCGGGAATGCGAAATTGAGGCAGACAGCATATATACGCCGGGCGGAACCAACCTCAAAAAGGTGGAAAACATACCGCTGAGAGTCTCAGACAAGTGATAATTTCACAATACAGATATGGTTCTTTCTAACTGAAGCAGACGCTATTGCAGCAACGGTGGAAGCCGCACACAGCAAAGTTGTTCGAAAGCTGGAATCTTTTATCGATGAAGAACGGGATGTGCTATGCTGTAAGAAGCGGTGTGACGCAATTCGCCTTGGCGAATACGTTATGATATTAGTGCGAGGCCGTTTGTTGCGCCATCACTTGCATGTCGAGCCGAAGAGTTTATTAGAGATCATTAGAAGTTTGCGCTGCTTGACTAGTCTCTCGGAGGGTGTCTGGTGCAATCGATCACGGCATCATAATAAAGGTACTTTTCTAAAATTCTTCAGACAAGTCGAGGCCATGATTGCAGGCATTGAATGTCCTCATCTATCGGACTTTGAATCTAGAAAAAGGAAGCGGGAGTTAAGCATTTAGGATTTGGATTCAAAACAGCGATAGTCTAAGTTCGATGTACTTAAATGGTCTGGAAAGTAATATAATCTTTTCCTCCAACTCATGTATTCATTTATGTGCTTACCTAGGTACGTTCTTTTACCGTAAATGTAAACTAGTCCTAGCGACCTGGGGTTAAAGTGTGCTGGGACCACAGAAGAGGATTCTGGGCTATTCGGCACCATTATGATCGAAGAGAACTTGTAAGGATTCGGGGATTTTCGTTGCATTCAAACTTACAACTGGTCACGAGTTACGAGTCCGTACGACGTACAAACGTTATAAAGGATGACCTTATCATCTCCACCCATCTACACATAACTTTGCATGATTTAGATCAACGAGCAACTGTATTGATACAGTGAAATGAGAGTACTAGGTAATGATGGATAAAGACGATAGAGATCTTATCCAACGGATGTGATACTAGGGCTCGAGCGTGGCCCTTCCTCTCGGACAAACCCCCCAGCTTCTGCACTACTTAAATACGTGGTACTAATTACTAAACTAAGACGTTGGCAGCTCGCGTGTGAAAACCCTTACACCTTCGGGACTCCTTCATTTTCTCATCATCCTCATCTCATCTTCAACAATCCTCTCGAAGGTCTTTTAATAAACGCCCTCACTCTCCTTACCCATCACCTTCACCGCCTGCGCCAAGTCACCCATCTGCATATTCCTCAGAAACACCCCCCCTAACCTGTTTACACGCATCTGTCTCGTGACCCTCCCTATCCTGTCTCCTCTCGGTGAACGCGATCCGGAAGTGTTCCCACGCAAACTCGCCACCGAGGCGACGTTCTACCTGCTCAGAATCCCAGCCAAAGTCCTGCACTCCGGCCCGAATCAAACACTCACGATGTGACCGTCGGCGCATCCCTCACCGCCCTCAATCGCATTGAAGACAGTGCGCGTCAGCACCGCGTCAAGAACATTCATGTATAACCCCATCATTTGGATCTCCATCTGCTGCATCCCCGGGTGTGCGTGGCCCGGCACCATCATGATCATATTATCATGATCGTATTCGTCCTGGTGATTGCGAACTTTGACAAGACGATTGTGAGTTGGTAACATACCCCACATGAGTAACATGGCCTTGACAACATGCCGTGGCAGGTACGACAACATGAATTCCAGCACGACGTTGTGCTCCTGAGTATCGATAGGTGGGGATGGCCTTGCATACGATTCCGAAGGCACAAATGCATCGTCGGACGTGCATCCCGTTAGCACATCCTGGAAGTCAATCATATCGGCGTCGCAGAGAATACGAAGACAAGATGTATCTTGATACCGAAGGCTATTTCTGAATGCGTCTTCCGCAAACTCCCAGTACGAATCCCAAAAGAACCGTTTCTTCTCCTCTTCCATGATAGCTTCCCTGAGTGTAACCGGGGTATCAACGAGTAGCGAGTTGTAGTTGGGTTCGAAGTATGGATATTCGGATATCAGATCGATGAGGTATCGGAGAGCATTCACATTGTTGTCGTCAAGATGGTTGTAGATGGCTCTCTCCCTAAGCGCACAACGGTACTGGTTGCAGTAAAATAGTGATTCCTCATTGTCCTCCTCCTAGTTCGGTTTCTAGTTCCAATTAATACCATTTTCATCGTACTTGTCCTCTTCTTCTGTATCTGAATCGTCGTCTATGTCTCTCTGTGAGGACATTTCCCGTCTAGGGACTGGTTTCGACTCCGATGCCTTCAGAGGGGCCAGGCGTTGGGTGAGTTCGACGTATCCCACACCATACCAATGTTTGCTGACGCGCAGAAGCGACGGCAGCGCTATTCGCGGGAGATAAGCGACGATGTTGAGGTGTAGTTCGGTTGGGAGAAGACTGATGTAACTTATGATCGCAGCGGGATCTCTGGTTTCTTGGCTTTGTCTTTGAGCTTTATTTTCTGCTTGCGCTTTTCGAGATGGCAGCTTATGGAACTCATGCTACGAAGACCGAAGAATAAAGTAAACGTCTGGAGTCGGGACGGCTCGAAGAACTGTTATGGACTGTTAGGCGTTCCCGGTGAAGGCACTGGAGCTGAAGGAGCTGAAAGAAATGTGATGAGATAGCGCTTGTTATGTACACGGCAGAATACGAATGCTAAAATTTAACCAGTCAGCAGCTTGCTTTCACAGCCAAGATATTGGTGGAAATAAAGCTGACCTGTGCTGCCATCATGAAACCATTAGGTCGGTATCGCTGCAATCTCCGTAGAACTCAAGCAGCCGTTGCAGTCGTCTACAGTGAGGAATCTCTGGCCTCGAACCAGGCTCTCAATTGCACTAAGATGAAATGGTAGTGACAAAAAGGGAATAGTGAAGCATTCTCATCGATTGACATGTGGTATGTACAGACCTAATGTGGCTGACTCTGGTGTTCTCATTGGTTGACTGGTGGTACATACCTACTCACGGTGGCTGATTTGTGGTAAAGTAAACTGAGCTTGAAAGTAAACCAAAGTTGCCCAACCAATTAAGACTATAAGTTTTGCTACGATCACAATGTGTTCTATATATGAAATATGTGAACACCCGTTTGTACTAAACGGTGCAGAAGGAATCAAGCAGAAAATCCAAACGAATGTGCCTTATCTTCCTATAGAGTTTACTAAGTGTAGGAGGAATCACCAAACCAGGGTGGTCGCTAAAGCTCCCTGGCAACCAAAGTTCGAATCGGCTGGCCCGCGAAGGTGGGTGTTATATGTAATGATAGATGGTCTATCACTCCCTTCCTTCCTCCACCGCTTGAAAAGCTGGCGCGCGGATAGAAGGAACGTACATTTGGGATATACCACATGAGTTGAATAGCCGATTTTTCGGTGTTATACTTTAGAACCCCGCATGCATGTTATTTGCAAGTTACACATGGTGCCAAGCTAGATATTTCGCGAAATTGAACACCGATGCAAGGTCTCGGAACGACATCGCAAGATCGGACAGAAAGAATGAATCGAACTCCGAGCACTACCACCACCGACGGCTATGACAGCTTCCGGCTTTATCTCCTTCTCGAAGCAACATCACCTGAGTTGGAAGATACAGTCCTGGACGTGGCGCAAAAATCTCTGAAGCTCACACGAATTCACGAACCCAACCCCGCTCCAGAATATACGTGTATCTCCTACGTCTGGGGAGTCGAAAAGATGGTAAATCCATTCAAATGCGGCGCCGCCCTACTCTCACCGCACACTCTCCCCGCGCTCACGAGTGCGATGCGCAACTTTGACACTCCAGGCTTCTGGATCGATGCTTTCTGCGTGCCGCCAAGGTGGCCGGAGAAGGGCGCAACTTTGGAGAGCATGGCATACATCTACCACCATGCTGCTCGTGTCGCTGTTATTCTCTCTACAGAAGCTTACGGTGCAATCCGAACAATATTGGATGGTACCGGCGACATGGTACCTGCCATGCAGCATTTCGAACGATGTCCATGGATTCGCAGCGTCTGGACATATCAAGAGGTCATCAACAATTATAACCTCTACTTCATATCATGTGACCCCTGCGATCGCCCCATTCACGGCATCAACGTCCTCAATGAGGTCTGCAACCGCATAAATCAGTTCAGGATGGCATCTAAGTTACACTTATCAGAGGCGTTCCCCAATTTAATGGCGTTTGAGGATCTCTTGCTGGACTGGAAGGTAGCATATTATGAACCTTCAGCGCTGCAGGTGATGGTTGGTATGCAGGGACGAGAATATGTTGACCCCGCGAACTTGTGGTATGCCATGATAGGAGCGATAACGTCCAAGAGAGTTGCCAGACCGACAAACCCGACGATCGAGCAGCTAGCAGAAAGATTTATGGGTATTTGTGAGCAAAGAGGAGACTTTTCTTTTCTTTTCGCAACGGTAGAGAGAGATGAGATGAGGCGATGGAGGCCGAAAGCAAACAATATGCTACCTGTGCTGCGAATGGGTGGTTCATTTGGGATCTTGGAGGGCCACTACAACGACAATGAGAGACTAGTGCTTAGGGGTATGATAAAGTATTCAGTTCAGCACGCCACTCCGGGGATAGAATTTTATGAGTGGGTTGAGGATTGGCGGCAAGTGCAGGGGTCGGGAATCAGTATTCCAGAGGATCATAAGGAGAATTTGGATGCATTTGTGCAGGTTTTGTACAGGTTATTAGTAAAATACGGGTTCACGGGTACTCACGAGTGCATCGCCGTTGAGGATGGCCTTTTCTTTTCTCAGTGGCCAATGCCGACAGGGTCGGAAGCTACGGTTCTGGTGCCCACTACTATCCAATATAGAATGGGGGCGCCAGCGCTGGTGGTACTTGGAGAAGGCGATTGGTATGCCCCTGGAGTATTTGTTGGTCCAGCTAAAAAGCAAGGTGAGGAAGTGGTGTTGAAATAAATCCGTGCGGTAGGACGAGGGTCGGTAATTCGGGAGCTAATTTATTTGATTCTGAAATGCGTGGGAGCTGTTGCATGTGGACCTGACCGAGCTGAGTTTAAGCTGAGCTGATGGCAGGGCGCCTCGGCCAGTAAAGCATAAGGCACCCAACCATCTTGTATAGATATATGTCGCATCTCTCTCCTTCTCTCTTTGTGTACTTTTGTCTATGCACACAGTTCTCCTCAATCGTAACAGGAGCAATTAACAGTCCGTATTTCGCTGTAACGTGACTACCCCTTGTTCAATATTGGTGCAAGAATTGGATGAAGCTCGTGCACTTGTAGCGTCGCTTCACGGCCTCGACTATGAAACGTACTGTACTGGCCGCTGTGTCTGGACAAGTCCTGGTGCTGACGGCAATTTTGAGGTCGGACAGTTGTTGCTGACAGCTTTTGTGTACTCAGACATACAATTAAGTCCATAGGCTTACTATTCATAAGTGCGGGAAATGACCGTAAAATGGAACGATAGGAGAGGTGAGGGGTGGCCCTGCTGAAAACGGAGGCTTCAGAATTTGCGATTTTTCAATTTTCTGCGGTCTTTGCATGTACAATCATCGGTGCTGACACCTTTTAATTTTCGAACACCCCAACCTGATGCTGACTGACGCAGAAAAAAATGGCCCAGACGGACACCCCATGCTGACTGCTGACGTCCGGACCACGGCGGCCAGTACAGTATGTTGTATTAACAAATGTAATCTTGAAAGAAGCGCGGGCTGTAGCGTTGTCGTATAACGTGGTAACAGATAGAGTGCGAACTACCCTAGGGTATAACACAGCATCGAAGTTGTGGTCCACTGGGTTCCGGGACACTCAGGCATCCCCGGGAACGAAGAGGCTGACCGCCAGGCGAACAAAGCACGAGAAGATCGAGGTTACACGGTACGTGAGCGAATATACACCTCGGCCGCGAATAGAGCTAGACGGATCTCCGAAGGAAGGACGGCGGCGAAGACGAAGTGGGAGGCCGACAAGTGCTCCAAACACTACGGCTATAGGCTGAAGGGCAAAGCTGGGAGCAAGAGATCCGTCCCAATGACAAGCGTGAAATCACTGGCAGCAAGGTTCTATAGACTGAAGAGCGGGCATGCACCGACTGGAGCATACCTAAAGCGGTTTGGACACCGAGAGGATGACAAATGCTGGTGGTGCAGGGGCCGAGCAGTACAGACACGGGAGCACCTCTTCCGCCACTGCACCCGGTGGAAAGACCAGCAGAAAGCGCTCTGGAAGGCGGTGGGAAAGGCCACAGGATGGAAAGCGGGCAGATGCCGACATGTGCAGATTTCTGAGCTGTTTTCCATGGAGAAATGCGATGAAGCGGTGATGAACTTCCTGGCAGCTACTGACATCGGGAAGTTCCCGCCAAAACAAGCGGAGGAGCGCGGGCAAGAGGAGCGCGGGCAGGAGGAGCGCGGGCAGGATTAAAGGTGTTTGGACCGGGGGCGGTCTCTCTCTCTTTTCGTTGATCTCTTTGTTCTTTCCAATCTTGTGCACTTGAGATTTTCCTTTGTCACAGGGGACGATGGGTAGCAGGTGAGAGCTCCGCCATCTAGCCGGCTCGCCCGGAGGCGGAGGGGGTGGTTTTTAGGCTCTGTCATACTCTAATTAGAGTGAATACGGTATGAATAAAACAAAACAAAAACCCTAGGGTATAAACGGTACAAATTGAATACCACGATGAATCAATTGTGTGTGAATTATCGTGTGATCTTCTTTTGGTATTTGGGGCGATAGGCTGCGCCATCCAATTCACACGGTAATATTGCGTAAATCACACCAATCTTTCGTGAGATTCGAGTAATAAATTTAATTGCACCACTTCTATTAACTGTAGAAGGGATGAGATTTGTAGCCTCGGTGATGTGGCGGCACGCTGTAGGGACTTGGACGATTATATGATCACTCAACACCATCACGGCAGCACCACAACTACCACCACTGCCACCACCATCATCATTAATGTTATCGCACAGTGCGCCCAGATACTATATGTACACAAGTTTTAAATCAAATCCATTAAAGATGACTGCAGAATTATAAGAGGCACAAGTGAATGACCTGAAATTGTATCTTTAAAAACTACTAACCTGTCTGTTTTACATAGCTTGAAAGATCACCGATACTTAGCTCTGTATGTAATGTCACTCGATTCTGTAGCAACAGATGAAATTGGGCTGTCATCTGTCCTCATTGTCATTACGTAAATTCCCAGTATGATTTCCGGCTTTCACTGGAATGAAAGCTTGAAATCGATTGATATCTTCTGGGGTATCTGTGAAAGCATCCCAATATTTCTAGCTTTCCAGCGGGACATCGTAGAGTGACTTTTAGCTTTCAAGATTTCTAGAAGACAAGGCTACGGATTTGTATTAGGTTCACCAATTAGTTTCATTGCGAAACTCGCCGCGAATTTTGGGAAATACCCTGAACTTTCGCGGCTTTCCACTACTTTCGTGGCTTTCATCACTTTCCTAAAGCGAAACCTTAATTTTTCTCAAAAATTGCTTATTTTGTAAAAGCACCCTGAGCTTTCGCCGCATCTCTCCTTTGCAGCCATGTCCAGCCTTTTCCATGAATTATCCAGCTTTTCCTCCGCTTTCGCATCGTATCCCCGTTCTCCGCCAGACTTCTTTCGCCGCCGGTCTTCTTTTGCAGCCTCCTACAGCCTTTTGCACTATATAATGTATAAGAGATAAACAAAAAGCAATAGGAGAACCACCCCCAGCCCTTTTGGAATGCAGACAAAAGATTTTCCACCTTCCGTATCCACCCTTCTTAGGTAGCCTCAACTATCTGTACATGGCCTATAACTAGTGCAAATATTCACTGGTATCAATATATATCTTTATCAAGCTAGGTTCCGCCGTCATCTGCAGATATCTACACTTCTTGCCTGTTCATCTGACTTGTTTATACTAAGAGCAGCTTCCCAAAAAGTCCAACCCGATTTAATCAGTTAAGAATACTATCTTTACCTTCATAGATGATCGTCTTGCAATGCTACCTTTTTAATGCAAGATCTACCAACGGGGAATGCCCTTTTCTCAAAAATGCAGGGCTTAAACCTGATAAGTGTTTTTGGAATGCCAGTGGGGTGGGGGCTGGACGCATAACCTGCAGCGTCAAAGAAAGCTCCAACCAATCAAAATGCTTCAAGAGCCCCTGTCTAACTTCGCCAGTTCTACTCCAAATTGCTCGTCTACAAAACCAAAGGGACGAGCGCGACGAGCCCTATTAGATAGTCCTATTGATACTACAGCCGGCTGCCCGACCATTTAGCTGAGAATTGGCAACTCTCGTCTCTCCTACTGCTTCATTCACGAAGTTTATTCTGAATTGGTGAGACCAGTAGTGGTAGGTGGTATATTTAAGCTTCCCCCTACGAGATTGTCTTCGAGATTGATTTTGAGTGTGCAGGCTCAATTAACCTTCTCTGTGACCTTACAGGAGCTCTCATTTCCTAGTTCCTAAGAAGACCGGCAAATATCAATTCATCATTTCTGCGGTGAGCACACAAAAGCATACCCTCGATGACGCAGGAATGCCGCCGAACGTAGATTTTCAGAGCTGTTTTTAGGTCTGCTAGTCTGCTAATTGATTGATTTTTACTCGCGCTACAACTAGTAAGTGCACTAGGAGGATAGCCGCGATTACATAGCTTTCCAGACCACCCAGAGAATGTATCATCTCATGAGATTAGTGCAAGGTCGGTCTCCGCCTTTGTACGGGTTTCTGGGGATATCCTTGCCAAGCACCTCGGGGAAGCTCAGATTGCCAATATTTTCGCAGATATATAAGTATGAAGGGTCCAAAGTCGCGGTATAAAATCCAAGAGGTTTCAGGGCTTCCGGACGTACGAATATTCGTCGTCGACTAATCAACGGCGCAGCATAACCCAACTAGCCAGGGGACGATGGGTAGCAGGTGGGAGCTCCGCCATCTTGCCGGCTCGCCCGGAAGCGGAGGGGTTGTCTTAGGCTCTGTCATACTCTAATTAGAGTGAATACAGTATGAATAAAACAAAAAAAAAAAACCCCAACTAGCCAAGTCAGAACGTTAACAACGTGCTCGCTTTTCTATAATAAGGCAACATAGAGAGAATTCACATCTTTGTTAATTTAATACACTATTAAACTCTCCTCTATGTTTTCCTAAGCTCTCTCCATTTCGTGTTTAAGCTGTGGTGTTACACCGCCGGAGGCGCTCAGCCTCCTAGGGTTTATAATTTTAGTGAGTGGTAGTTTACAAGCCACGAAGGCGTAGTTTAGAGATTTCCTTATAGTTTAAATCAAACTCTGTAGTGTAAATCATACAAGAGAAAATCTCGAAATTTTTCTAAGTCTATTATTGTACGGGAGGTAATGTTGAAAGAAATCAATGTTAGAACCCACTGTAAGAGTCCGGTATATAATTCACATGGTGTAGAGGCTAAAGGCTTGTACCTTTTTATGTAATTACTTAGGAAAGTTTGGAGTTCAAATTTCGATGCGTTCAAAGTATTTTGCGGACTTTTTGGCACGTTGTGGTGTACACGGAGGGCGCCAAAAGTCGGGCGCGCCCCATAAAATGCGGAAATTCTACACTTCCACCACAACAATAGAGAGGAATTTCGAAAGAGAGGGGAGTGATAATTGGTTATCAGAAATGCTTCTATGAAGTTTTCTCAGAAAAATATTTGTCATGTAGGGAATGATGAGGATCTTGGCATTTCTTGTTGTATGGGGGGCAAAAG